>Ga0126342_10002135_pt1 | contig 30076 bp, 25 predicted proteins | sample Cyp1metagenome_FD_92528 | JGI IMG/M metagenome (GOLD analysis project Ga0126342, IMG submission 92528) | Coral microbial communities from Lord Howe Island, Old Settlement Bay, Australia - Cyphastrea 1 metagenome | ecosystem: Host-associated > Invertebrates > Cnidaria > Coral ...
GGACCCCGGGCGGCAGTGGGTGGCAGCCCTTTACATATAATGATTATAATACCCAACTTTCGCGAAACTTTCGCGAAATAAAATTTTACTTTCGCGAACTCGAAAAAAAACTTTCGCGAGGGTCTCCAACATAACATGCACGGCTTTCGCAATTAAAACTCCTTACAAGGACCTTTAGATTAACCATCATGTATACTTCGTGGTGGTTGTAAATCAACTTATGGCTGGGGCAGGCACCTTGTAATAATTGTTCATGAAGGCTAATAACAGCGCCACAATATGAAACAATGGTTAAGAATTGATAATGCTTCAATATGTTGCCATGTTTGTCATGTCTTTGACATGTGAGGGGAAAGGGAAATATGGGAAACATGTCAGATGCGCAAGACAGAAAGCTTCCCTGGGTAGTATGTATCTTGTATATGTATATATATATATACTATGCATGTCCCCTCGTGTTTTAGGCAAAATGAAACTGCATTGTTGACATGCCTAACCAAGGCTTGCCCCGGATATGATGGATACCAAAACCAAAAGTGGCGAGATGGTGGCGACACTAGTCATGTACCTAGACCTTCAAAGTACCAATGAGAATGGGCATATAGAAGAGCCAACATGTTCGAGCAACTTCCATCTTTATTTCATACATGAGGGTCTAGGTATATAATTCGTAACAGACGCAACATTCAATCAGGGCACATGCAGCGTATGTACTTGAATAATCTTAAACACATAGTGAGTCTGCAGAGTCCTGGCAAGTGCGAAAGTCGCCCCAATCAAATCATATCAACTACCGAACACAGCAAGGGATATGCAACCGCATTTCTCCCCATGAATGGTGGTTTTAGTGTCATCGATGTAAAAAATGACAGAGGGCACCATCCCCTTCTTGTTGGTTCAATTCCCACTTCTGTTGGCTAAATCACTTTAATTCTTCTTGGTATATCCACATGCATAATTTGAATGATCATGGGAAGAATGAGGTGTTCAACATTTCTCAATCATCAAATCTAAGGGTGTTCCATAATTTCACATGAAATTTAGTTGTTTCATGTTGTTTCCATGTATAATTTCCCATCAATTTAGGTGTTGTTCATGGGTTTTTCCCACAATTTTCAAAGGTTCAAATGTCAAAACCGTTGTTGAACATTTCCCACAACAGTTTTTTCTCCACGAAAAAAAAAAATATTCATCGCCAAGAACAAACGCCATGAGACACATCTTTGGGCGGTGCGGTGACGTCCTCCGGGAACCTCAGCAATGGATGTACCATCTTTGTCCATAAAGATTCATTGGAAAAAGATGGTGTATGGAATGATTGTTGACCCATCAGTCTAATCTATGCATGTGGGAGTATTGTCCATTCCATCAATCTTTGGTCTTAATTTGTCTACCCTCCATAGATTGATGGAGTATGATGGAATGGCTGGAATCTCACCATGAAGATCAATATCCAGTTTACCATTTATTGAATGGTGGTTGAATATATCTGGAAAATCTCCATTTTGGTTTTTGGACATTTATCTCTATGGATTTAATACCGATGTGACCGCTTATACTGATTAGCGTTGTCGTGGCTTTGGATCCTCCAATTCCAAGAAGCCCACATGGATCCTGTGAATTTTAGTATCCCACGTGCAATCCCAATTTTCAGTGGTGAACCACTAGCTAACATCATGATGAGAAAATCGACACAAATCCATAACTGTCCCCCCAAAAATGTGATGGTTTTCTGCAATTTTTCCATCAGTTCTAGGGATCACCATCCGGCATTGCCATGCAAGTCATGGATGGCTCATGTGACCTCCGTAGGATGTAGCGGGTGGGTAAACGGAGAAACTGGGATATTTATTAGTATATTTGTGGGTGTATATATATATATATATTGATATTGATATGAGGGTTCCTAAGTCATGGGGGTACCCCCAAATCATCCAAGTCATTAGACTCTGACTCTGACTGCGTATTAAAACCAAGGGTGACTTGGGCATCCCCCATGACTTAGGAACCCCCCAAAAAAGGGTCTAATTATTTGACGGCTGCTCAGAAACGGAGGCCCTAGCTCATCAATCCAGCGCTGTCAGCATCAGTGTTTAAAACCAATCGAAATCGCCATGATGAAACAGGCGAAGACCCCATCCATTTCGTAAACAAACCAGGCCATAGTTTGGTAGGTCAGGTCGTAGCCGTGGTAGGGCACCCTGGCTGCCATAAACAACTACCATTTGGAGCTGGTTTCCAATCCCAGCTATAACCTATTGATTGAGCAGTGTTCAAAACCCTCTGTAATTCAACCATACAAGGTTGGCTAAAACGGATTCACAGAATGGATGATGATAATTCCCAATATATTGGTATAACCCCCAAACTAATCATCAACCAACTGTAGTTTTGAAGACTGCTCTATCGGGCCTAGCACAGTAACTCAGTTTATACAGAAAATATCAAATTAAAATCTATAATATCAACATATCCAAAGTATATATAGCAACATAAAAGATATTATACCCATAAATTTCACAATCATACGAGCAATACGTACCACAATGGATATATACATATATATATACCACAATATCGAGAGAGAGGGAGAAAAAAACGCCCAATTTCTTCGGCAAGAAACGGATCAGGTGGACATTGGACCTGGCACATGGGAGGTGATCAGGTGATCCCTAGGTTTCCTAATTTATACAAGGTTCATGATGGTTTATGGTAGATATATCTATAGTTACTACAAGGTTAACATAGGTTAACCATGGACTATGGTAGATATATCTATAGTTAATACAAGGTGAACATAGGTTAACTATGGTTTATGGTAGATATATCTATAGTTACTACAAGATTAACATAGGTTAACCATGGACTATGGTAAATATATCTATAGTCAATACAAGGTGAGCATAGGTTAACTATGGTTTATGGTAGGTATATCTATAGTTCATGCAAGCTTAACATATGTTAACTATGGTTTATGGTAGATATATCTATAGTTAATACAAGGTTAGCTATGGTTGATGGTAGATATATGTATATTATATATATATACTACAGTCATGGGGGTTATAAACCACTATAAACCAACTTATAACTGGGGGGCACCACCTTGTATAGTACAAGTAGCCCCCCCAAAGATAGAAAAGTAATATGTATATTATATATATATGATTATATATGATTTGCCCTTCCATTTCAGGAAAATCTTAGTTGTTTAATCCTTTCTGGGGGCTCCTTTTTCCACCCTTTCAGTAAGATGTTTATCCTTTACAGGAACTCCCTTGGATTTTTGGAATGCTTTGAAGATCAATCCTACGAATTTAACTGGATTTTTTCCCTCCAACCAATTTGGGATTCTGGGGCGTGAATCGTTTGCCCAAAAAAGTTCCGTGTGATCCAAGCCAAGATTGAACACAGACTGGCGAAAGGTTTTTAAAAATGAGGCTATCGGGGGGACGTGAAACGTTTTTGAAGCTTTGAAGCTCAACAAAGTTCATTCAGAATTCCCAGCAAAGTATATACACATGTTCTTGCCACGTCTGTCTCAACAACGACGACCACCACCACAACCACAACAACAACAACAACAACCACAACAACTCCGGTTCGCACATTCCGCAGCACCTTAGCGTGATCGTGGTGTCGGTCAGAGTGCTGGTGATGGTGGCGGTGGTGGTGGTGATGCCGGTCGTCGCGGCCGTGCTGGTGAGTTTGCGCGTACAAATGCCTGGCGCCACCCCTGCAGATTGGGTCCTGGGTCAGACACGGGCACCCATGGGCACCCTTGGTTTGGGATGTTCACCCTAGAGTAAACCCCTAAAACTAGAAAAGTAGTTCGCTGCTATACAAGATCTTAATTGATTTTATCTTCTATCGCGTGACGGACGTTTATATGGAGGTTTCCTAAATTTACGGGTGCCCCCAGTCCATCCAAGTCATTAGACCATTTTAGTATTATATTGAAACCTATGATTTTATAGGAAACTTCCATACTCCCATTTGAGGGGATATTTGGTGCGAACATGTGCACCCCCCACCCAGCACCTGTTGAGGTTACCATCTTGGTCAGGCATTGCTGCTGCCTAACAACGGGCTGGCAAAACAAACAAGGTCTGCACAATGGTGGAAAAAAACAAGAAAATCAACGAAATCAATGAATCTCAAAATCTCATAAACTGTCTGCGTCTGGGTCTGGCCTTTGCCTCAAAGTTTGCACCCTGATTCTCGGGTGGGCCCACAAAATGTTACATTTAGATCTCCAGCGCCCGCTGCAAAAGGCCAAATAAACATGGATACATTTCTGCTGGTAACCTGGTGCGACGCTCCCAAACACACTGCATGGACTACAACTTACCTTCACAGCTGCAACTTGCAAACACGGAGAAACCAATCACGAACTGTGTTTTCATGTGTTTTTGTTCAGTTGCGGAGTTGCGGGATATCAATGACTTACAGCAACCATTTTGATCATTTTGGCGAGACCGGGCAAGCAAATCTTCCCAGTAATTACCCTCAGTGATCCTCAATGATCATGCTGACCAAACATGTGTAAAATAACGCAAACGGGTGTTACCCTCCACCACCGTAGACACTGAGAAAATATTAGCCGACATTATAGTGGAAATGAAGTTTCCAACCCCCAATTCATGGCAGGGTCTATGTTAAGCCATATGAAGAGTCATCCCTGCGCACCTGGTGTTACCCTGCAGGTCACGCGCAAAGCTGGCATAGCTTCCTAAGAGACGGTACATCACATTGCGACGCATCGCGTGACCGCAAAACTTATGATTTGACACAGTCTACTATGTCAATTATGACCATTTCATGCCATTTCCAACCAAACATGCCATGGGAATCCAGCAGCATCATCCACATGCAAGTCAGGGGTTTGCCCCAAACAAGTGGCACCCCCATTTTCTGAACAACTCGTGGGTCGACATATCATTGAGTTTTTTAAAGACTTGGCAAAGCCGCGGTTCCGCTGCGCCCCAGTAGCGGGCCCAGCGAAGGGCACGGAGGCCCCAATGTGCTGCCCGAACCGGCCGCCCGTTGAAGATCAATGGCCGCTGTGAACCAAACAGTACACCGGTCTTCACAGCTGGGTTCTGTGTGAGGTGTGGTTTTAACATGTTCTGATGGGCACCGGCGTAACACCCCCAGTCCACAAAAGCATCCAAAATCTAGAAACAGTTTGTCCAGCCCCAGCCACCAGTTGACGTATCCATTGTCCTTTGTTCATTTTCGAACGTTTCAAACAAACAACTCCAACAAGGCGCCACCACCAGTCGAGCGTGCGATGTTTTCTCTGCAGTTGAAACTTGATGGGTAGAAGCAATTGCCATCTTTGGGCCGGGGTAGCCAAGTCACATTCGGGTGAAAAAAGATGGTGAAACGTTCAAGGCAAAACTTCAAGTACGTTAAAATCGTTAAAAATCACTGGGCCATAATTTGGCAAACGGTCAAACTGAAACCCAAATGCAAATGCAGGTCGTGTTTCTTGGTGGCATGGTGCGTTTCACTGCCCCCACCATTCTCAGAGTTGCGCAATCTGTTTTGCAGTATATGACTTGCCCCGCAGCTAGGTAGAAGGATATGGGTTGAGACAAGCCTAGAAGCTGCAACAGCGAGCACGATCTAGAGCACGATTTTTGGCACGAAGGAGAGCACCAAAAAGCACGATCTAGGTAAAGCTTTCAAGAAGCATGAACTTTGTTCCTCCTGAAGTATTACACATAAAGTACATGGCTATGGGCCTTAGCCCACAAAAATTGGACCCCCAATGCTAGAAACAACCAACCATCGATGGGTCCACGGTTCAGGCTCTGCCACGGAAAGGATTTGTACAGTGCGGATCAGTACTTGGATGTGTTGGACCCAGGACTCGTGGCTCATAACCCATGTATCACTGGCTTGACATGTTCTTTTTTTCCATGGTTGTTCCTAGTTACCCAGCTACTTGGGATGTACATCCTGAAAGTACCGGAAATTCCTGACCCAAAAGGGACTTCCTGAAGTGCCGATACAACAACTCACTGCTGCCAGCGGCTCGCCACACCTGCCATGGGAGACAGTCAAGTGGCAAGGGATGAATTGGGGATGGTCATCCTTATTAGTTATTAAATCACAGTTGTTTGACACTTAAGTCATGTTAAGTCCCATTAAAGCACCATTTTTGATTGTTAAATCACCATTCAATCCCATGTTTAGTGGTGGTATGACCATCCCCTACAAGTAATACGGGCAATTTGCCCAAGTTTTGAACATCACACACTTTGGGGATGGGCTTTGAAAAACTAGGAAAAGAGTAGCGCTTTGTTTTTGCACGAACCAACCACAGTGAACAAGGACATCTTTGCATGTAACTTGGGCTTGTTCCTGAAGCATCTACCAGGCTGTTGCAGCCTATGCAAGCAATCTTTCAGAATGCACCTGGGTTTGGGTTCCGTAAAAAAAGCCTTCCCGGATTCCCCAATGGTGAAAAAAAATCCTGGTGGTCCACTCCCTCTGATCCCTCCGAAAAGGCAACACAGTTCTCTACGTCACTGGGGATCTACCATGGAGTTCACCCAAGAAGGACTGGTCACTGGAACCAACTGACACCCTCTGGAAGCCCTGCTGCACACAGCTTTTATTTCAACTGAACTGGAGACATTGGCAGTTGCAGAGTTCACCTGGAAACGTTGTCACTGCAGAGGAAACGTCCTAAAGGACCCAGTGATGCAATCCTGCAGCCGAACCTGAAAACAGCAAAGCTTGGAACGGTGGCAATAAACCAGTGGATTCAGGATATACAAATGATATCAAATGATGATATACCGCATATTGGCAAACCATAGTATGGCCATTTAAATGTCAAGGCCAATGAGTCACACCGTCCAATCATGATCTGCAGAAGATCAGGCATGGAGCTTTCCTAAGTCATTGGGGCACTCCCAGTTGTCATCCATGTTTTGGGGATGTTCCATGAATCCAGTTTGAGTACCACCATTTTAGGAAACCCATTTACAGCCACAAGGGAGTGCCTGAGGATGCGCATGGTTCAGAGATGGAACCAGCCTGTCAGATGTAACATGGAACATTGCCATGTTTTGCCTTCAGATTGATAAAAGAAGTTACCAGACCTCGAGAAGTTTCATTAAAAAGATGGGCCCCAACATCAACCACTGAAAGTTTTGTTTAAGGCATCCCAGGATTGAGTTTTATTCTCCGTTGAAACGAAGAGAAAACCAGACCTGGAAGACTCCGGGAAATTTGGAAGTGAACTTTGGGAAGAAACGGTGTGGTGATGAGGGATGTTCTCAGAAGGAAGGCCTTCTGCGTTTGGAAAATGTGGGAAATATCTAAGAGCTGGCGCCCCCTGAAATAGATGGTCACGCCAACGGAAAAGAAATGACACAAACCGCATCAACCATCATCAACCATCATCAACCCCTATAACAAGTGATCAGGACCTTTATGCTACCACTCGGCATCTGAAACGTTTCGGAAACGCTCTTCATTTCCGCTCAAAGAACTGGATGGATGCGCAGGGGCAGCTGTCAAGAGCACAGCTGCCCACCGTCTCGGCACCCTCACCATCGCCCCACTTGGCAGTGTACTCCCGGTTTTCCGTCACAATGCGATGGACCAAGGCGATGAAGACACCAATCACCGCCAAAATGCCCAAGAGGATGGAGAGAATCAAACTCTTCACCTGGAACAACTGTTATTGACCCATGTCTTTTGGGATGGTGAAGCATGAAATCTTGCGGTGCCGATCACAGACGACTTGAGGTTTTGTGTAAACCATCCCTGTTGATTTTTTGTGCCGAATGTATATAATATAATATAATATAATATAATATAAATACAGTATAATATAAATATAATATAATATAATATAATAAAAATATAATATAATACAAATATAATATATAATATTAATATAATATTAATATAATATAATACAAATATAATATAATAAATATAATATAATATAAATATAAATATAATGTAATATAAATATAAATATAATATAATATAAATATAAATATAATATAGTATAATAGAATATAAATATAAATATAATATAATATAAATATAATATAATATAAATATAATATAATATAATACAAATATGATTTAATATAAATAAAATATAATATAAATAAAATAATATAATACAAATAGAATATAATATAATATGAATATAAATATAATATAAATAAATAAAATATAATATAATACAAATATAATACAATATATATCCGAATATAGCATCCACATCCAAATCCATCCCTCTGGTGCGCCCTCGCACCATGCGCCCAGGTACTCCATCTCCTACTCCGAAAGGGAGCAGCGCAAGTATCTCCAGCGTCAGCGAGTTGAAGTTCTGCAGAAAGCTTAGACCTGGAGTCAAAGTAAGATAAGGATGGAGATAATGCTGGGGATAGATAGTGAGATACTAGTGGGATAATAGTGGGATAATAGTCATTTCATGGGGATAATAGTGGAGGTAAGGATGGATAATGGGACAATAGTGGAGATAAGAGTGGGATAGAACGGAATATTATATTTTTTACCAACCCAACCAACGCTTTTTTCTGCGCGAAAACGGAGCGCTTTGCGTTTTGGGATTCGACCAGCTGCAAACTTTGGCATCTTTGGGATCCAAGAATCCAATCGATTGTCATCTAGGTTTGATGAATTCTGATCTACACACTGCAGCTGTCTTCAAAACATTGCGTCAAATCAATGTCTGCCCCACACCCAAATATATAGATATCACTACAGCTTCGTCTTTGAAAAATTCTGACCCCAAGAAATCCATGGTTCCTCATTTTCCCAGCTCTTGAAAGGGCCATGAACTGTGGTAACTATCCAAGAAAGACCCCATGCTGAAGGCAGCTAAGGGGCTGAACGCGTCACTGAAGATCATATTAGACACCTGCCAGTGCAGTGACTAGGTGTGCTTCCCTTCAACCTGGCCTGTGACCCTCAGAAGGACTTTGCTGGGAGATATCCAAAGTTTAAGTCATGTCAATCCAGATTTCGCTCTGATTTTGCTGTTGTACACATGGTGTATCCTTTGGCAACGATGTATTCAGTCGGCCAAGGCTCTGCGTGTCTGAACCAGAGTTCGTGTTGCCGTATAGCTTTGCCCATACCTCCGCTGTTAGCATGTGAAAATCCGCAACTCAAAAGGCGCAGTTGCAGTTGTTCATGGCGGTCCGTTCCAATCTTATTGTTGAAGTATACTTGGTTCTCCGTTTTTTTTCTGTGGGTAAAAGTGGATATAAGTTCCAATTCAGCAACATTCCCTTACTGGTGCTTAGTAAGGAATGGATGGGAATGGGGGAATGGGATTATTATTCATAGTTATTGTGGATCATTCCCTCATTCCCTACTAAGCACCAGTAAGTTCCTTTCAAAAGACTCCAAAATTGGCCCATCGGACCATCGTCAGCCATTTGCAAACCAGCTACCAAAGAAGCTGAAGACGATCCGCAAAAGGTATGCGAGATCAAACGGACACCAAATCAGCAGCAGTCCTCAGATGTCCCATGGAATCAACTGGAAGCCCAAAAAATCTTCAAATCAAGCAGCCAATCAGCCACTGTTCATGGAAAAACTGTCCAAATCCTCTGGTTCGCAGCCTGCATCAGTCCTTCCCTCTCGATCCTGTACCAAGTCCATCCTGTACCAAGTGGTAATTGTATGTCTATGTATATATATATAATAATAATAATAATAATAATACTAATACTAATAATAATAATAATATAGATATCCCGACTATACCCCCTAGTCAGACTAAGATTGTCATCCAAAACGAGCGATGCCGTGATGTTTCGGCGACCCCAGGCAGCGCTGGTAGCGGCCCAGGCTCGGAAGCCGCAGAACCATGGCACGGAGCGATGGACCCAATAGGTCAAGTCATCCTTCGCCACCTGAGACCGCACGAATTGATGCAAGCCATGGCCATTTTTTGAGCCCCGAGAGGTCGGTCAAAATCGACCTATGGCAGATGTTGATCACTTAACCGTGGTGGTATAGTTTTCGTGAGTTTTGGGGCTGGGCCCATACATCAGCTATCATAAGCTTACGCAATATGGTTGGCGATTGTGCTTTTGGGTTGTGCATGGGTTGTACTGTATGAAGTTGTATCTGTACCTAGTTATCGGATTTGAATAGCTTTTAATGGCTGGCAATCACCATCAATCACCCATCACTCTTTAGGCCCAACAACCAGCTTCTAAAGCCGGGCAGCCGTAGCGTAGTAGTTGGAGAAGCGCATCCTCAATGAACCATGGAGCCCGGTCAATGAGTCAAGCAGGACTGGCAAAGTTGCAGGGGTTAGTCTTTGAGTGATATACATGTTATGTAACATTAATATGTATATGATGACTGATATAATCAATATGTATATATATACATATGTAAATTATTATATGCTAATTGATTGTATTCTATGTAGTGTGTATAACATATTTAGTAATACGTATTTATTATATAGATTGTGCCAAATTCAAAAACAAGAAGCCGCTAGAACTATTTCCCACCATCCTGGCTCAAAGTCACAAAGCATTTGGAGGCTAAGGATGATGTCTTTTCAAATGACAGTGACCACTTTGACGAGGACAGCATCGAGACTTGCAGCCAATGATCAAACATTCCCTGCATCATCGTTAATCCTGGCTGAAGTAAAATCATTACAGCATTTTTTGAGTTTGCATCTAGACTGACCTCTAGGACATATGCGGCCGGGCAAAGCTTAGAGGGATCTAGTCGCTTGCGCCGCAGGGCTCTGACATGTTCTATGAATGCTGGAAAACCCCAGTCGGCCAGCATTGTCCCCCATGAAATCTCTTGCGCCTCCGATTCGCATTGTACTTCATCGCATCATAGAAGTCCTCACACCAATGCATCATTCAGAACCCTGGCATGCCTCCGATATCTGTAAATTGTGATCTGTTGGAAGTATCAAAGCACCAGGCAGTCATCATTCAGTTTGCTGGCGAATCGAATCTGGAAACAGTTGGAACTTGGAAGAGTTCACCAGCTGTCAAAGCAAGTCCAATATAGGGGCTGAGGATGTTTCTGTCTCTTCTCGCTAAAACTATGGAGCAATTTGCCTGACCCCTCCGATTCTGTCCTAAAGACTGACTTGAAACTTTTGGGGCGGATAGTCACCATTCTGGGACCTTTTGAAGGATCACCATACCTGATCCTATTCCAAGGAGGTTGAATATCAATGAACAAATATTTGCCAACCCTCTATCTGCCCCTATCAAAAACACCAGCATTCCTCTGTGTGTGTTTTCCTTTTTTATGGGTTTCGAACATGTTTTGCTTACCCCAATTGATTTTTACATACTATATAAAACGAATGATGTTCCATTATCATTACGGAATGGATATTGATGGCTCAGGAACCTCTTACCTAAGCCCGTCACAATGACCCCATCATTTTCCTTTCTTTTCATAAGATGCTACCAAAGTTTGCTCATCCCATTGTCAAGAACTGAAAGAAATAGTAATTCCGTAGTCCTTCAAACCTACCCGTGATTCTACTCCATTATGCTCTTGATGCCTGAACTAAGCCTGGTGATCCAAAATGATGCGTATCCCTCACCCCAGCCACTGTTGGTCATTGTTGGCTTGTGAATGTCAGTTCGCTCATCCATGTCCCAGAACTGATTCAAAGGAAAATCCATAGGAAAACCCAACCAATGCAGGGTCAAAGTTAAAAACCCTGGATTTTTCCTGTAGATGTTCCCTTCACTCAATCCATTGGTTGGACTACTATTTGTTCTAAACCGTTATAAAATTGCCTCTGAATATCACCCTTGAAAAAGAGCCCTGCAAATATAGGGGTACTGAAAGATCATTCCATTTATCCCACTGCCAGATTTTCCCGCAAAACCGGCCATTGAAGGGATGGAATCGGATAGAAATGTTGTCCATATTCGTTGCCCTCTGGTCTTCAATCATGGTTTGCTGCAAATTTCCCCATTTACAGAGCCAGCCACGTGTGAGGACACTGCAGGGCGACCCCATTCTACCATCATTTGTGTTGGTGAAATCCTCGTTTTTGATGGTGAAGTGGAAAGTAACCATTATTCAATATCATATTACCATATATTAGCATCATATATTCGTGATATGTTCAAAATGTTGAAAACCATGGTCAACCTCATGTTTGATGCTTATCCTCCGAGCATGAATCGTGAGAACCCCCCACTGAGTTCGATGATTGCCACGTTTGATGACCAGAGGGGTAATCCATTGATATCCCCATTACAACTTATAGCTATGACGGATTTTAGATCCCAATTATCCACAATCATCCTATTATTGATGGTTGTATATCATTATTATTATCCCATGAGAATATCCCACGAAATCCTTATTTGTTGATGATAATCCTTTCTATTCATGACCGGAGGTTGGGATAATTAATGAGATAACTAAAGAGACAACTACGGGGAATATTGTTGGGTTCAATTACCAAAAGGTATCCCCATTATATCACATTAATTCACCATTGAATCTCAATGTGAGTGGTTTGTCCCATTAAATCACCGTTTTTGTTGTTAAAATCACCATTTTCATGGGTTGATCCTATGACTGATGGTTATATCATATCACTATCACTGTTACAATCCCATGAAATATCCCATGATTTCCCTATTTGTTGATGGTTAAACCATGTAAAGCCCATGATTAACCCATGATAGTTGAAACCATATTGGGTTTAGTTACCATTAATTAATCACCATGAATGGACATTAATTGATCACCACCATCACTAAACCATCCATCATCAACACATCCATCTCCAGCTCCTGGTCAGCCCGAAGTCGCGGCTCCGTCATCGGTGGTGCCAAGGATTGCCCACCGAAGAAGGCGCAGACGTCGAAGCTGGCGGAAAACGAGGATTTCACGCAGCAACCAATGGGCGTGCTGGAAATGGGGTATACCGTATACCCCAATAGTGATTAACTATTGGGTTTAAGGGTACCCATGAATATTCAGAGGCCCACATGTTGACCTGCCAAAACTATTGTGGATGGAAGACCTGCACCAGTTGGTAACCATGAAGGCAACTATGAAACACTGTAAAAAATGGGTATCCCATGAAAACCACATTGATGGCGATATTAGAAGTTTTTAAGACGCTAACATTTGGTGATTCTTGCACTGATCGAAGGAAAAGAAATGATTTTCTTCCAGTAATCCCCACCCTGACACATTATTCTGACATAGTTTCTAACATACCATATAGAAGTATATATTGGATATATATTCTGACTGTCTATCTGACATTCTTTCTGGAATATACTCTGACATTCTTTCTAACATTCTAGCTGGCATTTATTCTGACATTCTCTCTGAAATGGGCACTGCCCACTGAGATCTGGAGCTCGCCGTTGAGGCCCGGCAGTGCCCACTGAGCTCTGGAGCAGTGCCCACTGAGATCTGGCGCTCGCGGTTGAGGTCCGGTGCCTGCGGTTGACTGAGATCTGGGGCTCTCGGTTGAGGTCCGGCGGTGCCCACTGAGATGTGGAGCTCGCGGTTGAGGTCCGGCAGTGCCCACTGAGATCTGGAGTTCGCTGTTGGGAGGAGGAGGAAGGAGGAGGAAGGAGGAGGAAGGAGGAGGAAGGAGGAGGAAGTAACTCTGATAAAATCTAGAGACCCTCACCTGGCAGGTGGAGAAAAACCTCTGGCAGCACGGAAGGGCCTCCGCAAATACGCCTCCGCAGTGTGAATGTCTTCGGATGGTGGAATTTTACCTGAGAAATGCTCAATTGGACCAACAACTAGTGTTAATGAAACTTAGTTCCAATTCATGAACAACAACTATAGTATAGTTCAAAAAAACTAGGCACTACCCAACTAAATGAGAATAGCTATAGGCCATAATTGGTTGACTTAGTTCATCTGACCTCTATTTGGGTGCAGCACCTTGGCAAAGAAAACCTCAGATACAAAATCTTGCAACTCAAAACGCGATGACGGACAAGCGCTCTGTGTTTGTGTGTGTGTGCTGGAGGGTCTGAAGCTTCTTGTGCAACTTCCAGATTGTTGTTGGACCTAAGGAATAATTGTATATAATTATGGGTGTCCCAACGCATCTGTTCGAGAGTCTGTTGCCATTCTGTACATTTACTGTATGCCTTAAAGATCCTCAAAGCAACAAACTTGCTTTTGCGTTTCAAAAAAGCAGGAAACCTCCCAGGACCTAATACCTTGTCCAAGCCAACAAGTCAAAGAAGCGAGACGAAAAGCCTCAACTACTGTATATATATATGATTATATATATCTGTATATAGTTTCAATCTCATCTGGCAACCGTAAACCCCGTTACACTGGGAAATCGTGGTGGATTTGGGCAGATTAGATCACCAAAGGCTCTCCCTTTTCTCTTCCCAGCGGCTATCGATGAAATGAGCGATGCCCATGAACCATCCATACAAGGTGGCCACCACTGGTACCAGAAACCTCGGCCAAGTTCGATGTTCTACTCGCTGTCCCAGTCAATCTGTCAAAAGTCACGTTGGCATCATTAGTTTCTGTGAAAACTTCACAGAAATTCAGGGGTTGAACATCTTTAACACATTTGAAAACCATTTAAGACAGCATTCTTCCCCAAAACAAGAACGGCTATACAAGAGGGGCCTGCGAACAGTGTTCAATCGCCCTTTGGGGATTGATATCCCCATTGTTTGGCAAAGTCACTCTGAAAAATCACCATCGCTGCTGGTTAAATCTCCATGTTGGTCAAATCCCCATCAATTGGCCATAGAAAAGTCAGGTCCAACTCCTATCGGCTTTTCTGAAGTCATGGGGAATTGCCAGTCACCATAGGTTTCAGTACGAACTCATGGTCATCCATGGCTTGGATGAGGGGGTACCCCGACTTCACCCAAGGAACAGCGATAGCACGGTGACCATGACATAGGCAGGCCCTGCCGACGTCAACACCAGAAGAGTGTCGTCCGAACGGGTCACCACCTCAACAGTAGCTTTCATCACAAGAAAATTGGTGATTTCTTACCAACAAGGGATGGATGGGTGATTTCTGATAGCAAAGTTGACTTAGAAGTTGGTAAAAACTGGGCTGTCTGGGGGGATAGCAGGCTGTATTTTTGATGGTGCTGCCAAGGGGCACCACGTACCCAGCCATCAAGGAAGAACTTGTAAAATGAATCCTGGTGATGTGAGCTGTTGAATGATTATCTTTTGGAATATTCATGGGATTTAATGCTATTCAATGGGATCTAATGGGTATGTCCGGTATTTATATAATATTATATAATGGGCTATACTCTGGTATTTCAACAATTTGCTATGGAGAATTGCCGTTCAGTTCGATGGTTTTGCTATCAAGATTGTTTATAGCTATCTACTTAAATGGTATCAGAAAGAATGAAGGTGGATGAACATATCTTCCAGCGATAAATTGCGGTCTCCTGCTTTGACGGCTGAAGAGGGTTCCCATGTTAGCAATAATTTAAGATGGCTATGGTAAATCTGTAGTTCCTACAATATCCTATGGATCTATCTTGAACTGGTAAGTGGAAAACTAGTATAGTCATAGTAGTACAATCTTATCAGGGGCTTGAATGTCATGAATTTGTCAAAGAGATTCCGAGAAGTGTGGAGACTTTCTGATCCCCCTTGCTTTCAGGATCAAAACGGAAACCTTGGCTGATGTTTGCAGGGAGAATTCGAGAGATATCCAGGTGGAAAATGTCGAACCATGAGTGGGTCCTACGCATCTATCTTCTCACAGACCTGAAAATCGTGTACCCCTAGACCCCTAGACTCTTGGATCATCATTGTCCGTTTTGTTCCGCATTAAAATTGCTACAACTTGCGGTATCCAACATTATCCAAACCATCTTTAAAATTCGAACTCACCATGTTTGATAGTTGAATTATCTATTAGGTCCATTGTTCCAAAGCAAACAGTTAAATTCCCAGAGGGCGTTGATTGTCTCCTCCATATTGCAGTATCTCGCAAGATCTGCCTGTCGACGCAGGAATTTGCCGCGCCACGCCAATGACGGTTGTGGTTGGAATGTCAATTTGGTAGGGATGTATGCAGTATTGAGGATATAGTTGGAATTTGGTTAGAATGTTATGCGAGATTGTTTGAGGATGTTTGAGGGAAAGCTGAGCCATCCATGAAGATGTTGCTTCGAATGAGTCCATCGCGAACCGTAGCGGTGAAGGCGGTATTCTTCTGGTTGGTGGTTGAGCCTCAAAAAAAATGAAAGCTCAACTGGGATCACCATCTAATTTGGTGTGATTGTCGCGAATGCATTCCTTGAAACCACCAAGCAATTTCTTCTCTGGCAGTTTTCCAAGCACTCTTCAGTATCAAGGCCCAGTCAAGCCAGCCTTATAGTAGTAGAAGACCTTGGCATCCACCCTCGTCGCCAAAGTCTTTGCCTTGCTGATGACGGGGCACATGTCCATGGAGAACAGGTAGTCACGGCCGACCTTGACGGATGAGAGCAAATAGAGGATTGTGCCTACCTGGGCAGCAACACGAAGGCGACCGGACTGTCCCAGTTGAACACCAGCCTGGACCATTGGGGACGGCACCAACAACCATCTGTTCTGGTGATGCCTAAACTCCCCGTCTGATGGCATGTTCACCAACCCCTGCACAATGCCAAAAGCGGTATCAAGGAACATGCACCATTTCAAGAGGACTTTTCTATGGTGAATTGAATTGCGATGTTCCAATGTCAGGTTGGTGTACCAAAGGATAACATCCAAAGCAAGCTGGGTTTGGAGTCCTATATTGCTAGTCAAACATGGAGCAACCGCGTCTCGCAACTAATGCCAAAGAGTTTCTGACAATGTGCTGAGTTGTTCGAAAATTGGCATGTTGATCCTCAAACATCCAACCAACATTCCAACAACTCCACCAGGGAGCAACCACGACCAGGTACAACTAAGAAGTTGCTCAACAGAAGCGCAGCAAGTCGCTGTTCTTTCCTGGCCATGGGTTTGGCTCACGGTTTTTCGTCATCATGAGTCATCCATCCCAACATTGGTTTCATCACCCAGAAGAAAACTTGTGTTAAGGGATCAATTACAGGAAACCACGGTCTTCTTATCATCTGTCGCCAAATTGGTTGGGGGTTCCTGTAGATTGTCCCTTCAACCAATTCTCAGATTGATTCCTTCAAGGGATTGATCTAAGGTAAAATCTTCACCCGAAAGCAGGGTTTTAACCCACCCAAAATTATAGCTGGATATATTCATGGATATTTATATACATATATATATATATATGAAAATAGACTGGCAACTGTTCCATCATTTGAAGTCACCCTTATTTTGCTCACTGGCACCTTACCTCCCAAGACTATCTTACGAAGCTGAACCAGGCATCTGTTTCTTGATGGGTTCCAGCGAGTGATGTTCGGAGTAGAGCCCCGGGTGGTGATATCTGGCTGCGCAGCCAGGGCAGAAGCGACAGTGGCACTCTACGCACCAAAAGCAGGCGGCTCCGGGGCATTTGGAACCTGATGGAACAGCGGCTGAGACCTGGAGGAATTGGAGGCTTTTGAGGAGCAAAAGGAAGGAGCCTGCGACCATGATTCACTGAACATGGAAATCACCTCGAAAGGTACCGCGGCAAAGAGTTTCAAAGGATTCTGAAGTTGTTCCTACGTTGCTGTATATACACATAATACCTATACATGTACCCCAAAGAAACGAAGAACTCAATCAGAAGTACAACAGCTTCTTATGATGCTATATTATGATGTATATAATACATATATATATATATATAATTATATTGATATTATATATATATTGCAATACACAAACATTGAACATCTGATTCAAACACTACTGGCGCAGAAATGGAAGTACCTGAGGCATCTTTTCGATCCCATTGTCCCATGGTCCCATGGCCATCCACTTTGCACGCCCGGCGGCAATAACCAGTGACGGACCAAGCGGGACAGGTTGGAAGAGGATAAAAACCTGAGCGAGATGACTACAACCCCTGGGTTGGAAATGAAGGATCCATCCAAATGGGGAATTTTCCTACTAATCAGAACAGTTCACATAGGATCTAAGGCTTAAACTTGGGGATTTCGGGGGGGACTATATTTACAAAAGCAACCATGTTGATACCCATCACATGGGTTTTTTTCTACGAAATGGGCCATGGGGTGAAATCGACGGCTGGTCTCAACGGCAGTTCTTGGGAACCACTCATATGATCATATTCAATAGCCAGATTGGTATTCCATGGAATATTCCATTGGTGTTGTGGACTACCCCTTTTTATCATTGTACTGTAGTACAGTATATTCATTGCTTTGTTTTGGTTTAATCCCAGTTTCGCTGGGTCTTAAATCACCCATTTCTGGCCCTTTGTTGCAACGCTTGGCGAAATCCAAGGAACCATGAACCGTCAAGGCAGTTCGGAAGTCCTTGACATATCCCGCGACAGGATCTAGCACCGCAAATCGCGAACCTGGCACTCACAACCAGTGGATGATAGTAATGTGGAGGTGCCATGAGGTGCCCATAAATGGGGATACCCTTATAGATGCATTGTTTATTTCATGGAAAATCCTATTCAAATGGATGATTTGGGGGTACCCCCATTTCAGATATTTCAGGAAACCTCCATATTGCGCTGTTTTCTGCTGGCAAAGTTGCCAAAGTGCAATGGGTCAATGACGTTTCTAAGAGTTTGTGGTGTATTTTTTGGCTTGGTGTTTTACTTTTTTTTCTGAGATCAAACACTATTGTTGAATAGTAGCATGTTGGGTTAACTTTTGAGGCATGGGGTATGCCAGCAATGTACACTTAAACGCTGTATAAGACTACAGTACATATATCATTATGCAGCGAACGATGCCGAAGCATAGATTAGGAAACAAACATCTGTTTTCGGGCGTCAAACTCAACTCACTCAAATGAAAACACTTCCCTTTCAATTTCCTCCATCGCCAGCCCCGACCTAAAGTTCACCCACGGAACCCGCAGAGGTTGCAGTTGTGGTCCATTTTTGTGTATCGGTCATGTTTCCGATGCCTTGGCATGGGGATCTATGATCTGAATTGCTATGCCCGAAGCCCAGGTACTGCAGCGATCTTTGGAAAACAGGGCATGATCCAGCGGACGGAACACGTACCTCTGCGCGCGTCAGCTGAAAAGTCATGTACATTTATAGTAAACCCCCAAAACAAGATGCCGAAAAGTGTTTCAAGGATGGTGTAGATATGTATAGATGATGTTTTCCCCGATCATTTCCAGGTTTCCAACGTTTCGATCTTTTTGGTGATTGCTATACAGTACTTGTGGTCCATCTGAGGCATGAAACTATGACCAAGGAGTCGGAGGTGCTAAGCTGCTAAGGTATCCAAGATGGTCAATGGGGAAAAGGAGCTCGCCAAATGATATCTCTCCATGTTCATCCTTTAGTCCTGCAAACAACAGCACAAAACACAAAAACAAGGCCTCCGCCACAGCCAAGTTCAATGATGTCGTTTCAACGGGAAGAAATGTTGGTTCGGGCACAAGTCTGGACCATCTACATCATTGGATTTGTTGAAGGGCAAGATTCGAGGAAAACATAGGAAAACCCAAAATATTAGGAGGTTTCCTGAAAGGGGGGTACTCCCACCCCCATATCATCCATTTTCAATAGGATTTTCCATGAAATAAACCACCCAGCTATTGGGGTACCCCCCATTTATCTGCCAAGCCGCTGGAGGAAGAGCTTGATGATGCCGTTGATCAGAATCTTCATGGCTCCAAAAAAAGGTTGCGAGTTGTTGCTCCAATAATTTGGTCACGAAAAAATAATTAACACTATATTAAGTTGTATACATAATATATATGTATACATATATAATCATATATATATATATTGTGTATAGTTATATGAAAAGAATGTGTTAACATCTTTGGAACGCTAATTTTGCTGGACCTCACAATATGTTCAGACACACCCTGACGATACCTCGCGCCCGCCCGACAATTTTTCTTCGAAGTCTTCTACGAAAGCTGGGGCGAGGACAAGGTCGGTAAAGGCAGCCCTTCACTGGAAATTTCTGGCCAAAAGTCACCTATAGATGTTTTTTCTTGCAGGATGTATCAGGGATGTCATAGATGGTGGCTTCTCCCAAAAAAAATGTATTCCAACTATACTATCCATAGGTAGATGATTACTGATCAAAACTGGCGATGTTCCATACGCGGTGGAGCCCCCTAGTTCTCTGTTTGGTTTACAAACACCATGAACTATGAGAATTCCACGTTTGGTTCTGCCCCAGTGATGTTTGTTGGTTTATAAACTTTATTAACTATTGATATATGGAGGTTTCCTAAAATGGGGGTACCCCTAAATCATCCATTTTATTTTCGGATTTTCCATGAAATACACCAACAATTTTGGGAAACCTCCATATATCTACAATAAACCATAGAATTCATGTAGGCCAATAGCCTCCAGAGCCTCCAGCTCCGCACCCCGTCAGAAAGGAGGCCTTCTTCGACACTGCAGCGCCGTAACGACTCCTTGACTCCTTCGGTACCATGGCCAAAAATTGTACCGAAATGTGCTGAAATCATCTAAAAGCATGACTTTCGAATCGTAATTGAAGCTAAATACATTACTAACATATGATACGTAAAATCATGACTTTGAAAGTGTGGTATGGGATAGAATGGGTAAATATATGCTGAAACATTGCAAAAAAACACTTTTTGGAAGGGCAATAATATTGCCAAAATGTTCACAATCATATCGATTCAAATACCCGGAGAATTCTCAGAAACCAGATCGATCTGTAGACATTTGGTCTTACATCGATGCAGACAAAGGATGGCTCTTCTACCCCTGCAGGACTCTGGGACGCATGCCAAGGACAAGGACCGAACATGTGAGATTGGTATACTATCCAATAATTGAGGGATATATTGGAGGATCCAACTAAAGGATTGTTTTTTGACTGGATAGTCATTGTTAACTTTCACCCAGAATTTTGCTAAGCCCCCAGTTTACTGGTAGGGCAAGGGATGCCCCATGTTGGTAGTAAATTATTACTATTTGAGATGTAACCCCCAAAATTTATCAACAGAGTTTATTCATCCAAGGGTGATATTATGTTTGGGCCCCACAGCCAGTTGCTAAGCATCCTGAGGGCCTTTTTTACCGATGGGTTTGTCTGAAAACTGGGTACCCAAAGACAATCATTTGCCCCATGTTCAGCTTTGAATCTGTTGGATCTCTTGGTGTCGAACCCACGGTGCAGCGGCCGAAAATCCCTCTTCGCATCACTCATCTGCACCCGCCAGTCCTCAAGCCATCTCTGCATCAGAACCCGCTGCTTTTCCTGGGAAATCTTCGCCTCTCAGCATCTCAACTCGTGGCACCTCCATCTCCCTCCAGTGTGGCAATGGCTGACCCCACGATGCGAAAACCCGGTGTCCGCGTCAGCTACCTTTCAGCTTCGTCGTTGCCGGACAGCGGCGGTTCTGCCAGAAAGTGGTGACCGCCCATGCGAAGAAGAGAATGCAGATCCTGGGGTGGTAGCCAGGCAGGACTGTCTTGTGGGCAGGGAGCATCACTGCGCCAAAGGGTTACTGGGATGATCGGCAACTGGTTAGGATATAGGGCCTATGTCCACTTGTCACCTTGTAGCAGCAGTTGTTATCTGCTGCGAAACCTTGAGATTTCTCCCCTTTTCCAGCAGACCAAAATCGCCCCCCATGGCAATGCGCAGGATCTTCACTGTGATCACTTTTAAGCTTGTAGGTACATAAAACACTTTTGCTCAAGCATTTACAAAACAATGTTTATCTATGAACGTCTAAAGTATCAATGTCCACCGTTTATTGAATAAATTCTAATAGAAGAAGCTCATCCCTCTCCAACTCTTCCCGGTCAAGAGTCCAGCAAACCACCCATAGCACAAACACCAGGATGGCCCAACCTGCAGCGGAAGCCGCCACATCGCTGTAGACACGGGGGACGAAGCTGTGCAAGCTAGATGGATGTTCAGTAATTCAATTGTCTCGATTGTATGAGGTTCTCGCAACCAAAATGGATGTAGCTACTAGATACTACTTAGTACCTCAGTAACATCTAGTAATCTACAAAAACATCGAGGATTGAACTGATTAAACATGATTAAAAATGATTAAACATGATTAAACCAAATATAAATGGTTGAGCAATCCCATTCCCCATATAACATACACCCCCCGTGACTGGCCTACTTCATCTGCCATCTGACCATGACCAGGCCAGGCTGCGAAGGTTTACCTCCGGAAATCAAAGGTGGCTAAGCTTGAAAAATCTCCCATGTAGTCCATTTATATATATATAGAGATATATATATATACACACATGATTTTCCCAGCTATCAACCTCCATTTAGTTGGTGGATTTTCAGGGTCACCTTTGACTACCAGAGGGTACCTCTACCTCTTGGATTTGTGCCAAAAGGGGCCATTTAACATAGTAAGAATCCCAGTAGGTACCCCCAAATCATGCACCAATGGGAAAATTAGCAAATCCCAGTTGAGTCTCCCACGATCAAGAGATACTGGTTCTATTTTTTGAGGGGGGTACAGGTTCAATATGTTCAATGATTACAAAAGAGAGAGTACTGTCAAGAACAACAACCTAAACCATGACTGTAAACATCTTTGGGCTGAGAGGTCAGTTCTCCAGTGCAAGGATTCCCTGTTTCACCAGGTCATAGCTTCAGCCACCGTCCCATGATCCAAGCCTTGTGCGAGATGTCAAGATCTGTTGATTCACCGCTCCATTTGGTCGGGTGCTGTGGCCACCAGCCCTGTAAAAATCTGAATGTAATTTGGTAAGTCATCATCCGCATTTGTTGACATGGAACGATAAAAACATATTTGAAGCCACCAACTAGTGGTTCAACTGCTGATACCCGAATGATCGTCAGATGTGGGTCATGCAAATCGCTCATTTCTAGATTCACGGTTGGTATACGCTTGGTAGTCTGTGTTCCAAGATCCAACGTAAGCTTCACACTGCTTCCAACGGCTGCGATGCGAAGCAAAACCGCTCTGAAATTCCAGGAACAGCTCTCCAGGACGTGGCCCAAATTCACACGGGGGGTCCCTGGTCAACCTTTGGTTGTTCCTGCTTCATTATATATATAATACTTTCTATTGAATACAATATCACATATATGCAGCATATATTATATGCATATAATAGCGCACATGATTGTAAAAGCAGCACGATGCTTTTGTCGCTTGAGAAACCCACAAGTGTGAAAATCCTGCACAAGTACCCGCAGGTGTGCTTCAATCAGGGCCGGGCCATTCGCTGCACTTCTTCAAACGAGCTTGGATGATCGAATTTCCTCCATGCCTCCAAGATTTAGCATGGAACCCTCAAACTGTCGATTTCCTTCCTGAGTCATTTTCCAACCCCGCTTCCATGTTCATTTTGAGAGCTGTACCTACTGTTCAGATCTTTCAGACGATTCAAGCAGGGTTCCTGGCCCTGGGTCCCCTGGGTCTAGATCCTCTGGGTCGCGCTCCCGTTCTCAGAGAACGGGAAAGCAACCACCACCAGGAAGAATCATCCTGCAGGATGGAGCGATGCTGATGCAAGATCTGGCGAGTCACTGGGGTCCATGGATCAGTATATGGATGTAACATGGAGATAATCCAGTGACTAGCAGCCAATCATATCATCCCCACCCTGAAAGCGGACGAACTTCAGGAGGATGCAGCCAAACCCTAACCATTCTTTGTCGGCCAGTGAGAGGTCGCTATAATTTGCGAATCATTCGAAACAGCAAGGCCCCCCAATGACGTATAAATTGGGTTGTAAATCCATCCAACATCATCCAACTGTAGATACAACCACCGTAAATCCAATCGTTAGCCTAGTTACAAATCAACAGAAACATTGGGAAAGTACCAAAATGCTCCATTTTAGACACGGTCCCAAGCCCAAAATCTTGGTCCAGGGACTTTTTGGGGGCATAGCAACCCCAGACAAAATACCGAAAAGTTACGGAAACCTGAAAAAGATGAGGAAAACAGCATCGAACTACCGTCTTGGAAACAATTTTCGGCATCTTTTTGGTGATTGGAATAGAGTTTCCAGGAGAGGAATTCCAGTGAGATATAGTATACCCTATACATCCGTATTCCCTGTATAGTTTTGCCTATGCAAAAGAACTCTCTTCATCTCTACCAGCTCCGGAAATGGCCAACTCCGCCTCCGAATCACTCAGCAGGTGCAGAGAGGTGACCCAACTGGTGTGTACTTCACCTTGAGGCACCCCGGATTTAGACCAGGGTCCAAACATTGGGATTTAAGATGATGTTCATGAAAACATGTTGATGTAACAAATCAAAAAAGGCCATTTAAGCAACAAATAGGGATGTAATTTCATATAATCTATACAATTAATCTAATTGGGAACGAGGAATTAATGTAGTTATCAAAAAAAAACGCGGATTTGACCACACAAACCTGGAACTTCAACAAGAATGGGTGTGGTGTGATTGACAAGCAAAAGCGAGGGTTGAAACAACAAATAGAGAGATTTCACCAAAACATTGGTATACACCGAAATCGCCACGTAAGATTAATTGGGGACGATAACGGTGAACCATGGGATAATTTGAGGTACCGTATTTTCAGAGAAAACCAGATGGTAATCCCTGAATAAGGCTAAACATTATATATATATACATAATAACCCATCAACATACCAGTCCTCAAGATTTAATGCCAACCCCGGATTCATAAACCCTGACCATTAGTTATTTGCGGGGGTCCCCCAAAATGATGATAAATATATAATTAATTCTAATAAATTGGTTCCCTCTTGTTATTAGTAGACTGATTTCTAGAAAGAGCAAAATGCTGGGTGAAGACTCACAATGGCTATCCCATGAAAAAAATACAAACAAGATATCCTCAAATAGATCCTCCAACACCCCCGGTCATCAAACAATGGGAATGGAAAATCCACCATTTACTTCGATGGTTTTCCCATTAAAAAAAAAAAACAAGTACATCCCAAGGTTTCCTCACCTCTACAATCCAGATCAATCCAGCCACAAGTGCCCATGAACAATTGCAGGCTGCAGGAGTCCTTCTCCACTTGTCGACCCATTCCGTTGGTCAACGCCAGGACCTGATGTCGATTGGAAAGGCCACTCAATCGACTTGACACTGAAGTGGTTCCCTTGCGTTACAAGTGCTTCATCTTCAAAAGTGTCATTACATGCATCGCAAATGACATCTACTGCACGATGTAATCCCTCTCAATCCCTCTCATCACTTCAACAGGTATCGGGGCTTTCCCGAAACATCCCCATGTCATTGGGGCATGCCAAGATTCAAGTTTGGGCGTTTCCAACATCCAATCATGTCTGCTTTGACGGGTAAACTCATTTAATTAAACTCATTTATTTTCCAAAAAAAAAACGGACATTTAGAAAAAAAAAACCTTCCAACCTCAAAGACTGGTGGTTTCCACTACCCCCTTTCTTTGTTGTCCTCTAGTCTCCTGGCTTCGTCCATGGCCACCTTTGGATCAGAGTTGCTGCTTCCCAGCGTTGCCGACAAGCCGAGAGGGCTGCATTCAGGGTGATGGTGGTGGGGATGATGCTACAGCGCTCCTCAGCTGATACTCCCACTGGATCACTGGATGGGTTTGAGCGTTTTTAGAAAAACCGGAAACATCAGGAAACCATTGGCAAATTGGTTGTTTCCCAAAATCCTGCGGTAGAAAGTCCAGTGAATGGTGTGAAACATCTACGATTCCCTGGATCAACTGTAGAACTTTAGAAACAGAAATCTCCAGCATTGATACAGTACCAGCAACACTGTCGGGCATGTAAGCCATCAGGCAGTTTACTGTTTATATACCCATCATATGCCAGTACAAACTCAATCCCATTGTAAATCCCATTTTGGATTCTAAAAATCATCCTACATCCTTCACCAGCTTGTACCAGTATACTGAATATCTACCAATCGTATCCCTTTTGTATCCTTGATTGCTGCTTGATATCATCATGTCAGAAAATCCTGCATTTGGTTTTGTCTGAGAATAGGCCGCCCCAAAATTAAAGATGCTTAAAACCTCAATTTTCCCCAAAAAAAACTATCTGTTGGGGATAAATCCCCCATGTGTAAGGACAAACCCCAAATATCCATGTGTTTATTGTATCAAATCCCAATTCCTGGAAAATCCTCATAAATTTTCTGGTTAGATCACCTTAAATCCTCCATGTTTCATCAATTGTTCTTGGTTTCACTGACCCACCTGTCTGCCAGTCCGGGTTTCCAGCTGCCGTACATGGCCAAGCGCCATATACCATCCCGAAGGCACTGCATCGGCGTCGTTCAGTGCGCTGATCGCGGCATCGAAGCTCAGGATGTCCTGCCACCACCGAAATCATCATGACTTCTATCAACTATCCCTTGATGGGTGCTATGTTACCATCCCAAATGGCCGATTCATTTTTTTGATTGAAGATTCAGATGTTGTTTTTCGTTTCAGTAAATATCTAGTTGTTTAGGTGGTGTGCTTGACTTTTTGGAAATGGTGGTTCTTCTTTCAATCTCGACAATCATCCAATTTACGGAAGTTCTTGAATCTACAGCAGGAACGTTTTCACTGAATGGATGGCTCTGAAAGAGACGATTCTTTCAAGAACAAGGTGACTATGAGCTGTCAACTGTGGCCAGTCACACCTACGGCGGAAGAGACCAGGGGTGTGAATGAATTACAGTACATGCAGTATATGGCCTTTATCAACAGATCAGCTGGCCAAAGCGGCTAACCGTTACGGCTAACCGATCCCAAATTGTCTCAATGTGGAAAGCTTTTCAGGATTGGTCTCAAAACTGAAACCTCTACGGTGTAGCAACTCGTGTTTGAACTGAGTTGTTGATTGTGGTTCTCGGTCACCACAGCTGTGGGACGGACAATCATCCACTGCATCCCAATCAAGTCCTAGCTTAGTTTTGCCCAGTTGTGGGCAATGACAATTCCATGTTCACTAGTTGCATTCCCACTTAGACTTACGGGTACTTATGAAACCCCAAGTTAATTTTTCGCACTTCTCTGTTATCTGAAATCAGATTTTTTCTTATATGTATTTTGCACACATTGTTACAGGGAGTTGACAACCCCCGAATCACAAAACCTAATCACTTGGGATCATCCCAGTACGTTGAACCAACCAGAATGATGTCATTGAACAGTTAACTTACAACTTATAATGGCAAACAATAATAGTAATAGTAATAGTAACAGTAATAACAGTTAATTTACATCATTGAAAACATCCATAAATAGTAATCAATCATAGTCACAGATTATCAATTGTGACAATAAAAACAACGATCATACGCTCTGGTAATCAAAAATAGAAATGGAACATCCTCCATTTAGTTTGATGATGATCTGAAACCACTTAAATGCCAATGTATCATTAGTTTTTGGGTTTTCCCTGCCAACCATGCTTGATAACACTGGAGGGTAAAAATGTTAATTGGGAAAATGAATATTACTCATTACAAGGTAAGCATGGTAAGCATGATCGTATCATAATCATTGGTAGACTGGCAACACTAATCACCACTAATCAAGAGTACCATAATCAGTAGCTAATTAATCGCCGTGGTTAAGTAAACACCAGTTACTAGTTAATCAATTGGTTCAGTTCACCAACGGTACTAATGATTATCACCATCATTCACGATTCATCACCATTAATCGCCATTAATCGCCATTAATATCCATGAACTACTACTAATCACCAGCGATTTATTGAGGGTTACTATTAATCACCTGTAATTTACCAAGGTTTACCATCAATCATCACGATTAGTTAGTTCACCACGATGAACTAAGGGTTACTAATCATTAGTGTAAAGGGTAATCATTAATCATTTGCCATGATGACTAAGGGTTACCAATTACCATTCATTAATCACCACAATATCCAATGATAGTCCATTGAATCACCATTTTTGTTGCTTCAATGTGTTAAATCACCATGGTCGATGTTAGATATCTACCACTATAGTGAGATATCTACCATATATGACCATGACCATATATATACCATTATATATATATCACTATAGTTAGATATCTATGGTGATGATACCATTATATATATATATATATATCATTATATATATATATATCATTATATATATATATCATTATATATATATCATTATATATATATATCATTATATATATATATCATTATATATATATCATTGTATACATATATATATATATCATTGTACATATATATATATATATATATATCATTGTACATATATATATATATATCATTGTATATATATATATATATCATTGTATATATATATATATATATCATTGTATATATATATATATCAAATTATATATCATTATAGTTTACCATACATAACTATTATATGGTGACCATTGTGGTTCACCAGGACACCCGAGCCGACCGCCGAAACGCCAAGCCACTGCGGACACCCCTCGCAGGGCCATGCCACGAAGCACTGCCGTGGCCATCGGCCAAACGCCGCTCTTCTCACAGGCGCTGATGGAGGCGTTGTAGGTCACCCGGTTGGGCTTCCTAGGTGGGAAGCCCCCATAGTTGTGGTAGATATGTAGAAATATGTAACCAAATATGGTAGATATCTAACTATAATTCAATTTAACTATAGTGAATAGATGTTGGTTTATAAACCCATGGACCCCATGGTTAGATAATAATTATACGTGTAATAGTTAAATAGTTATAAATTAATAAGTAGTTATAAACCAAACCAGCCCTAGACATAGTAATGATATATATATACATACATAGTTGTCTATGATAGATATAACTATGGTAGATAAGTGTTTGGATTTAGTAAATAATGTTTATGGTGTATGTATATATATATATCTCTCTCTCTTGTTACTATATCTACAATAGTTATCAGCCAAACTAGCCATTGTTGATATACAGTTTGCGGTAGGTATATGCATAGATGTACATATATATATATATATATATATCATATATCACATCACTATAGTTATGTTTGTTTAAATATAAATCCATATAACAAATCAGTCAAAACTCTACCATAGAGCCAACTTAGCTTAGCCAAATACACCAACTTAGCTATAGGTTGTAGGCGCCACCTTGGAGGGAAGAAAACATGCCGGAGGGGGTGCGTAGCTTCCACTGTGGACGGAGATGTGCCAAGGGTGAAGTTACATGGGATTAATATGGACGAATGGATATGAATGGAGTAGAATCATCCTGCAATAATGGGAATGTAGGATATGTAGGTCCCTCGTGATAGAGAAGAAGAAACATGAAAAAAACATATTTTTTGATGGTGGCTGTGAAATCAGCCAGTCTGGCTGGTGGTATACCTATCCCTCTGAAAAATGATGGGGTTCGTCAGTTGGGATGATGACATTCCATTCCCACAATCTATGGGAAAGTCATAAAAGCCATGGTTCCAAACCACCAACCAGATACATGGCTGTGAAATCCATTGTAATGCCATTATATTTGATGGTGCCAGTTGGATTCATGGATCTTCACTCACTATGTGGCTAGCTTCAACTTCGCGGAGAGCATCAAACTTGCCAGTGCCAAGGCGTAAAGCCACCTGGTGAAACCAGCCAGATTTTCCCAGGGAATATACTTACTGGTGCTTAGTCTTAGTAAGGAATGGATTGCTGGGGGTTGCTGGGATTATTCATAGTTAGCCAGTGGATCATTCCCGAAAATTCCCTACTAAGCACCAGTAAGTATATGGAAATATGGGAAAAGTCCTGTAAATTTCCCCACCAATCCATTGAATTTACATCACGTCAACTTCGATTTCACTGGAATGGATTGATGTTGGACTTCTCCGCAGTTTTCCAGTCAAGCGGTGTGCTAGTAGTAAATTACTTTGCTTCGAGTGATCCCCACCATGACATTTCAAAACAGCTTGTTGACACCACTTTTGTCTGAAGCTTTTGTCACGGGACTTTTGCCCAACTAACTATCCCAATCATTTGTTTCA
>Ga0126342_10002136_pt1 | contig 30066 bp, 23 predicted proteins | sample Cyp1metagenome_FD_92528 | JGI IMG/M metagenome (GOLD analysis project Ga0126342, IMG submission 92528) | Coral microbial communities from Lord Howe Island, Old Settlement Bay, Australia - Cyphastrea 1 metagenome | ecosystem: Host-associated > Invertebrates > Cnidaria > Coral ...
ACTGGGCGTGGATGGTCGTGGTTGAGGTCCGACAGAGAACACTGTGGATCGCGAGTCGCAGTTGAGCAGGAGGACGAGGAGGACAACGAGAGGAGGAGGAGAGGAGAGGAGGAGGAGGAGGACGAGGAGGAGGAGGAGGACCAGGCAACTGACATAAAATCTAACAACCCTCACCTGGCAGGTGGGGAACAACACATGATTTGAGCCAAAGTTGGAAAACAGCAATGCGACCATGCGGCCATCTGTTTTTACTTGGATGTGCATACCACTTACTAATGTTGGTGAGGTTGCCTGCTAAAAAATGTGGTAAACTTCTATTAAAACAGGTACCCATGCTGTCAAGAAACCTGGGGGTTATTCATCATGAACTAAAATTAAGTGACTTGTATGCACATATATATAATAATATATATATATATATATGTATATATATAATATAATATATATATATATATATAATTTATATATACATATATATAATATAATATATATAATATATTGTATAATGATATAAAACATATATAAGTCAGAAATAGCAGGGATATGTCCCTCATCCCACTGGGCTACAACATTTTTTCATGGTTATTACCTACTCATGATGCCGGGGATGCACACTCTCTCGTGAGCAGTGCTCAGTTCATGGATGATAACCCAATATCGAAAAAGGGTAGTCTAATTCCCTAAAATCATTCATGTTCTTGATATCAATATATATATGTCATAATATATCCAGTTATATTATGAAAATCATCATTATTTCAAAACTATTCCCAAGAATTGCCCGTGAAAAACCCTCAATGAATCCACATTAATGAGGCCTTTTTCTTTACAGATCCATCATGTCTTCAAGTCATCATGGCCTCAGCCAGATGTTCCTCAATGTCCCGAATCGACACAGCCATCGACAACAGAACGGAGATGAGAAGAACTTTCCTGGGAACAGGGCCCCCCGTGGCCACGATAGCTCGCTAAGTTGGTGCGTGCAAATAACTCCAATAACTCACTATGGTTTATGATACGCAAATAACGAACTAGTATGTATTCATGGGGTTTTGGTCAACCAACAGACATAACTGGGGGGCCTCACATTGTGGCAGATGGGCTGCTAACCATGGGAATACCATGAAAGATCCGTGGATTTGAAAGCTGGCATTGTCCATGTGTGTCGCTACGAAAATCATGGCAATAAACCATGATGTTTACCATAATCTATATTTATATACATATATGTAAATGTGATTAAATGTGTATATATATATAAATCAATGTAAATGCCAGCTACTACTGTAACTAGGACGCGAATCTAAGGAGAGTCGCGCTGGCTGGCTTGCTGTGTTAACAAATATGCTTGTATGATTGGGTATGGATCGATATTCAAGACATTGGCGCGAGATTCAAAACATGCAACTTGCATATGCTGGCAATCTTCAAGCTGCTGCTGTTACATTACAGATCATTACATCCTATTTGTTCCGCCAACAGATACATCAAGCTAGAAGCAACCATTGTCATTTTTTTAGTTGCTAATCAGGTTTCAACCGAAAAACGACATCATTCTAAACTTGGTGCCCAGACTCATCCCTTGTGGTCATTTTGGACCAATGAAGTTGTAAAATATATTGAAAACTGGGCCATCTGGTATTCCAAACATCTTCACATCTTCACACGCAGCATGAAATTATTCATGTTCACATGGGACCTAGTGACCTTGAGATGACGTAGATTGGCGTAGCAATAGACCGAGACGAGATGACTCCATGCTTTGACATTGGGCATTCCATGAAATCCTGGCTGGTGATGATAATCCTCAATACTCCCCAATTAATATTGGGTAGATTTGGGTAGTACCCCCAATTAATGTTGGGTAGTAGAATTGAATCCCTAAACTAATTTTCAACAAACAGGGGTGTCTTGCACTGCCTGTCTATTTGAACTTGTCTGACTGACCTATGCGACCCTTCAATTGAGGGGTTCAGCTTGTTTCAGTCAGGTCAATAAGTTTGAACCATACACACATTATCAAGCTCCCAACTGAGACAAACACTGCAATTTGCACATGCTTACAGATGGATGTTTAAAATGGCTGCGGATGGCTGTCCAGCTACAAGTGGGCCTGGCGGATCAGCTCAGAATTACCCTCTACGTACTGCAACACATACCCCCATGAGGCAACAGAGACTTGATTGATGGCTGTTCGTTCAAGCACCCAATATCCACAGTTCAGTTTTCAGATGGAATCACCCCCAATCATGGAGCCAAAGGTGACACCCCAAAGCGTAAGACTTGATTATATAAGGGCTTTTCAACCACCAACAACCATTAATAAGGGTTTATAACCATCTATCATTAGGGCACATTTGGGGGGTGCAGTTCACGTTCAAGTTCCTTTGTTAAGGGCTCATTAACCATGATTATATAACCCATGATCGGGAAGGACCACTTTGCCAACCTCGATCATGGCCAATCGGCTGGATACCCTGTCAAAAAATATGGTTCCTTTTAGCCCGGTACTAGCTCAGTACTGCAGATTCCCACTTGTAACAAATGATCCAACTGGCCCACCAATCTGGGTGTAGAGTAGCCATCTTTTGCCTTACGACAGTTCCCTGTTTTCCACCACCAGCCCCCAACTTGGCCGGAGCATCATCGCCAAGTTGAATTTGATCAAAACCACAAAAAACTGAAGATGTTTTGAGCAAAAGAAGCTGAAGGATTCCCGAAACGGTGAAACTAACGGTGAAACCTACTCTTCGGCAGGTGCGTCCAAGGAATCCGAGGGGTGCCCTATAACACATCTTCTAACACATCTGATAACTTATAACACATCATATAACCCATATGTAGTCCATGGAAACATATCTTCGGATGGTATACCTGGAGAACAACTTGCTATGCTGGCCATACACGTTTCATTGGTGCAAACCTCTGTTTGAAAAACTGCGATCATTCGATCATCAAACTGTAGAAATATGATGAAATATGGAGCTTTCCAAAGTCATGGTATGTCATGGGTCATGTCATGGTGCTATCCCTGTCCATCATCCAGTCATATCCAGTCGCCCCATGAATGTGACGGATGGTTCTTGGATGGTCTTGGATGTCGTATAGCATACATGGCGCAACACTAAGATATGACCTTGAAGATATGTGTAACACTAAAACACACTAAAACCACCATGAAATATATGTTGGATTGGAGATTCCGGAACCATTTTTTTAAAATTTATGATGTATATAACTGAGAACATTTCAGATCTTTGGGAAATACTTGAATAGGAACAAGTTGATTTACCCTCTGGTTATTTAACATAGCCATGGAAAATGGCCCATAGAAATAGATGGTTTACCTGGGTTTACCTATCAAAAATGGTGATTATCCATGGCGAACTGTTAAATAACCAGATGGTAATTCCAATCGCTTTGGGCTACCCTCCAGTAAACTTTATCAGTTCGATGTCGAAAACCCACTGTGAATGCAGATCATAAATACCGAACAGGAACCATCTATGGAAAACTCCACATCTTAACGTTAGTTTACCATAGGGATTCCCATGATGATATTCTCATTACATCCATTATTCGCCGGTTTTATCATGGTTTATTCAATTTTCATCCCATATATTTCCCCAGATCTTCCCAAAATGTCACCACGAAAAAAGATGTGATACCTTATATTTATCCCAAATATGTTCGATGTACAGTATTTCATGGTGATATGTTCCATGTACTGATAAATAGGTTCCCCAAACATTTGCACTCTCATTTTCACAAAAATGACTCAGACATTGTACATATTATTCCCATCCAATATTTACAGTATCCCATGTATGTTCCAAGATCTTTCCAAATATCACCATGAAAAATCAGTATTAATTACTCCAAAATGTTCAGACCCTCAACGGCACCTCCCATGCTTCAACCAGTGCAAGTACCAGGCCGAAGACACCCCTGTTATCCACGGGTCGGCTTTCAGAGCTGGGACTTAGTTCAACAATGGAGGTCAATTACCGGGATTTTATGGTCATTTTATGGTGATTTTGTGGGATTTATGGTGATTTTACGGGACTCAATGGGTTTTTACGGTGATTCATAGGAATTTCACCAACAAACAAGTGCTAAAAGTTGCATATCTACGGGAAATACCTGCAATGGTGTTCTCAAACATGGCTGGTTGGGAAATCCCCGTGCGGATTCTGCCCTTCTGGGTGGTTGTTCCCATTCCGAAAAATACTCCTACAATGTGGGGCCCCCAAGATAGCTAAGTTGGTTTGTAAGTGGCTTAACAATGGTTTATGGTAGATATAACAATAGTTAATGGTGATTATAATGGTTTTACTCCTAGCATATACCATCTGGTTATGACATTCACAGTTCGCCATGGAAAGATCCACCCATTTTTAAGTTCGGTAAACCATCTATTTCGACTGGGGCCATGGCTTCCATGGCTATGTTAAATAATAACCAGAGGGTACTCAAAGTTTTTGCAACACATGTTATATGTTTGCCGTCTCTCCTCTTTGTTTCGCCATATAGTGACAGGGTGTGTCCTACAAATCTGGGAAAACAGACTATAGTTCACAAATCAGAAATACGTATGAGCAGATTTATAATATTTTAAAATATACTTATCAAGTACAAGAAATCTCCATAAATCATGGTTTGCTGGAAACATCCTCCAGGTACTTCCATTTTTCAAAATCCCAGTCTACACCATTTTTTTTATGGTGGGATTTTGAAAAATCCCATGATCTTCCATTCCATTTTCTGGGGATTTCCCGGCTCATCATGTTTGATTCCAGGAGAATCCTGGATCCCACTGCGCGCCTGGCTCGCAGCATGGCTCCTGGCGAGCCGACGTTTTTGGAATGCTGGTATCACCAAAGTGCAGGAGGCAGCGTAGACTTGGATGGGGAAAATGAGTATGCATGAAATTTCAAAAGACTTTCCTAAGTCATCCTAAGTCATCCTAATCCAACAAATTGAACTTTGACGTTCAACACATACCGGTGCATACTATACACAAGCTGCACGATTATGTGCAAAATAAATTCCATATCTTGGCAAGAAATCACCAGCCACAGCAGCCACTCGAGCCACTCGAGCCACACCACGCCTCATATCATGTGGATACACAATTTGGCAGGCTGCGATTCATTGTGACACGGAAAAGATCGGAGATTCAGCACCTTTTCTCCGTGCTTGAGCCAGGTCAAGAAGTGGCCGGGTCACTATAGTAATTATATGTAATTATCAAGTTGGGGACAACCATTTACTTCCATGATTGTCCCAAACGTTCCCATCAAAACTTTGGATTTTACCGGAAGATAATCATGGTGAGAGTAGCCTTATCGCAGCAAGTCAGCTGACAATTTGGTGACTTAGTTAGACGCCTCGTTTGTTTCCATTTGATCCGTGTCCATTGATAGCCTCTGGTCATCCAGTCTAGCAATGGAATTTGCCCATTTATCTGGGTAAATTGTAATATTTCACTAACCTGAATCTTGCGGCCATTTGGGGATGATTCCCCTTACTAACCATGATTTCCAGTGAGGTCGCAGTGAGGTCGTTATAATTTACCCAGATTTATAGATGATTTATGATCATTTCCCATCATCCCAGGTGGAACAGTTTGCTGTTTGCCTGGCAGAAACCATCAGCCAGGGATATCTACTGATCTCCCATGGAATATCTATCTCCAATCTGGCCTGGCCTGAATAGGGCATGGAAATCTGTTGATAGTGCTGATTGTATTGAGATAAATCAGTCGGGATTGACGGCTATTTTTTTTGGCTCAGAACACACTACAACTGGTATGATTTTATTGCACACAACATGACATCAGCATACATAGCCAACCAATGATGCCTGAGAATCTCCGTTTCCCGGAAAAATGACACAAAAGGTACGGCATGATGTCATAACATGTCATAACCACAAACATCACTATAAGATGTCTTTGAGATTTTCGGGCGCCCCCCGCCGTTCATCCATGAGGGGAGGACGTCCACCACAGTGAACTTTGGATGGTCCAACAAACATCTGCAGACCTGATCGCCGTGCTTGCACCGCTGCAAACTTGTGGAAAGCAAACTGGGCCCTCGACCACTTGTTTGATTCGCAATTGTTTGAAGTTGTGATCCAGCACAAGTGCCATCCAAAATAGAAGATGATGGAGAAACACTCATATAATCTCATATATATATATAATCATACATATATATATATATATATATATCGATATATATATATATATATATATCGCTATATATCCATATATTAGAACCGGAAGGGATAGATATACCTGAACTCTCCATGGGATAATTCAGCGAGCAGTTGGCAGTTGGGTCCTTGCAATATACATAGAATGCTTGTGGAGAGACCACGGCATCTGAGATGAATACAGGTCAATTCCCATCATTCCGGGAATAAATATATATATATAATTATAAAGAGTAACAAGGGCAAAACAATAATAAACAATCCATTTGGGAATGGTTTATAACACCTATTTATGGTGATGACTGGGGGATGGTTTATCATTGTTTTACCCACAATACTCACATTAGCCAGATTTAATCAGCAATTAGTAACCCATACTGCCTGCCTGTTCATTATTGTTTGTTGCGGACCTGCAGTATCAGTTATTCTTCTCATCAACAGGTTATGTCTTTTTTTATACGAACAATCATCCCCCATGAATCTGAACAACACCTGAAGGGTTACCGATAGCTGAATCAGACCCTTACCCTTCATTACCCATATATAGAGCATATATATAGGGTTGCAAGTGGATACATAGAACCATTACCATAGGCCCAGCCGTGAAATAGACCCTGGGAACACCCGTGAAGTTGCCATGAGTTGGGCCTTCCAATGACGCTAAATCATTACCATCTGGTTATGACATTCACAGTTTGCCATTTGAAAGATCCACCCATTTTTAAAAACGGTAAACCATCTATTTCATCCATTTCTATGGGCCATCTATACCATGGCTATGTTAAATAAGCAGAGGGTAAATACATCATGAACTGTAGGGTAGATCATTCAGCTGACTCGTCGTTCGTGTGTTCCCATCAAGCTGTCCCATATAGTCACCCATGCGGAGAGTTTTGTGGGTAATTTACCGGAGGGTAAATCATTCAAAAGGTAAATCAGTCTGAAGATAGGCTATCCATGGCTATCCCCCAAAAAAAATCCTCTGATCCATCATGGTCCCTGTGAAAATTGCCAAGTTTTCAGATCCCAAAAAAAATCGATCCAAAACATCACACCTCCGCACGACCGTACTCCGCCGCCAAATGCAGAGCCTGTTTGGAGTAGGGGATGGGAGGGATTCTTCTGAGGGACAAAAACACATGTCTACATTCAGTTGTTAGCATCTTTTTGTTTTTTCTCATCACCTAATTTGTTTGGTTGATATTTTTTCTGTTTGTTTTCTTATCTCTGTCAAGAGTCAGCTGGTATCATCAAAAGTTTTTTGTTTATATACGATCCAAAATTGGTGTTTTGTTCCACATGCAAGCTTGGTGTTTTACTAGCACTACCCTCTGGTAAACTAACATAACTATGGAAAATCACCATTTTTAATGGGAAAATCCACTATAAATGGCCATTTTCAATAGCTATGTTAAATTACCAGAGGGTATACCACCCAAAAATGAGGATTACACTGGTGAAATATGATGGGCCGTCGAAGGGATTTGATCAGCCAAAATAGATTGAACACATTGATCTTGGCTGATCAAAAATGATCTTAATACATTAATATACATTAATATACATTATTTCTTCATATTTATACATTAATAATAAACATTGATCTTGTTGTACCTGAAAAAGAGTCGCGCTGATATGCCTCAGCGTTAGGATGATTTACGTAAGGAATTGGTGGCTCATCTGACTTTGTAAGTGGTTTGAAAAAAAAAAACGTTATGTGGATTAAGCCTAATTATCCCACTTATAATTAGGACTATAACTAATTATATATATATAATGATATATAAGCCACGTACTGGGATGAGCATTCATGGTATATTGCCAATCATGTGCCAAGATAAACCAGAAAAAAAACAAAAACACTCTAGGCTCGAAGTACTTTGGATATCTCTAACATACTCGAACCATGGGAATGGTTCAAATGGGAAGCCTCTTCAAACAAGACATATCTTTACACATCTATACATGTTGGCTGGTTACGTTGAAATATATCCCAGACCTATCCGTTTCGTCATCCAATTGATGTTTCTGCCAAGCTTTATCATCATTTTTGGGGCTTGGTAGCAGAGAGGTGGCTGTCAATATACGAGGTGAGTAGTGTCGTAAATCTTTTGGAACATCCCCAATATGGTTGGTTAAGAGGACTGCCCCGTTCATGAATTGGGACTATCCCGAAGATGCAAAGATACTATAAGCCTTAAGAACAAAATAAGATCAACCAACCATCATGTGTTAATTATATCACGTGCGGAATAACACCATATGTTGGATTATACCCTATGGATAATATGGTAAAATGCTCGGCGATAACAACTAATCAACAAGAGGCTTCTTGGACCTAATATGCCAACATATTCAAATATATTTCCATGATATCAGCATAAACTGCTATTCAATATGGCGAACCCACCGACCATCATCTATCAAAACTGTAATATCCCCACATTCTTGATGGTTAAAAAACCATTAAACTCTTTTAAATGATGGTTCAAATCACATTCAATAGCTAAACATAAACTGGTCATCATTATCAATAATATGTGAGCCACAGTTTGTTGATGTATTGTAGCTACATATCCCCTTTGTCCCATGAATTTCCAGAACATAGTTTATGCCATTCCCATTATATCCCTCTATCTGTTGCTTAAATCCAATTTAGGCACCATGATTCACCATTAAATCCCTTTGAATCATCATTAAATCACCATCAAACCCATGAAATCACCATGAAATCATTTCTTGTGGCTGAACTTCCCATCTCCATCCAAATCTTGAGGCTCCATGCCGTCCGTCCATGCAAGGCACGCCTGGTGATGGGATTTAATGGGATTTAATGTGGTTTGATGGGAATTCATGCGATTTAATGGGAATTTGATGGGGTTTAATGGGATTTAATTGAACTAAGACTAAGAAACTACCACAAGATTGTTTTTTTTTTTGTAAATGGCTTTAAACGATCATTCATATGCTATTTCTATGATGGTGTAATGGGTTTAAATGGAGATTTAAGCATAGATTATGGTTTAATATGGTTTGATGAGGATGAGTGATTTAATTTTGATATACCGGGATAAATGGGAATATAACCAACAATCTGGAAGAATATACATCCACATATACATATATATATAAATATATAGATAATTATTTCATGGCAAATAAACATGCTAGAACCAACAAACATGGATATAGTGGGGAAACATAAAATGTATAATGATACATCTCACCAACAATCGGGTACAGTAGGTGGGGTTAGCCAAGTTGGTAAACATAACTCCAATAACTAGGGTTTAAAACACATATAACCATTGCCAATCTTAGATACCCTGCAAAAAATAAATTCATTTGCTGGTGAACGTAGATATTCTCATTAATACCAAAAGACTATATAAAGGATTAAAGTACCCATGTAAGATTGACCTAGTGACTATTGTTGATGGGCTTTATTTCAACCAACACAAATAACTTGGGGTCCCACCTTGCAAACAAAAACATGTTTCCAACTTACGCAACTGGGATGCAAGCCATGCAACCCCAAACTACATTGGAGACCCTGAGAATCGCCCAAGCGGAAAGGTCCCTATCTTCCAACCCCAACTCATGGCATATGGAGTTGGTTGAAAGGATGATTTTTTCGTAATCCTATGATGATTTGATAGTCAATAATCAAAAGTTAGCAACAATCATAAACCCGAACTGATTCAGGAGGTTTTGATTGGGTTCTGGGCGATCTCACGTAACTTTGATGTCAGCCAGTGAAGGACTGCCGATGCTTCTCAACGCAGGAATTCTGTTTTTTTCTCCGAAAACCCAGCTGTTGGGTTTCAAACAAAAACAGGTTGTCTTACTATAATCAACGCGAGAATGGATCAAAACCTATGCTATCTCCATCTATTTGGCATGAACATCCTAGAGAGAAGCAATACTCTTGACCAGGGTTTGTTAAGTGTTTACCTAGCAGCAACAATGTGGTTTCAACCAGCGAAACACGCGGTTAAACCATATTAAACCATATTAAACCATTAATCCAACAAACACATACTTAAATCAAAACAGGAACATTGTGGTCATAAAAACCCTGAGTAGAACTCTGATTTCATGTGCACTATGATCCAATTACATGGTGTTTGAGCTGTGGCCATCCAAACCACAAGAGGATTCCCCTTCCTGAATCGGAGAAACAAAAGACAAGCAATGGAACTTGACCATGGCAGTACCATCTTCTTGAGTGCTAATCCAGGAGTCAAAACATGGGAATGGCTTATGGACATCCCATATTGAGAGTCTAATAATAAAGAATGGACATATCCCTATGACTGGGGTGGATGCCCGTGGGAATATAAACCCACGGCAAATATAGCCATCATGATTCATGTGCATGTTTCTTTAATTTTCTTTATATATCCCATCATACTACTCATTATTATTCCCAATATATACTCATGATATTTTTTTCAATATTGTTCCCATGATATTCCCAATATATTCCGATGAGATTATTAATGATATTCCGTTGATATCATATTGTATTCCAAACAAAAAAATGATATTCGATATTCCCCCGATATTTCCATGATAATTCCATGGATAAAGTGTCTTCAGTGGCTACGACGCTACGACGTCCCAGTGGCCGGTCCGCGTCGTGAAAACTGGCGGCCTTGGAGCACGAGTTGAGCACGGAGCTTCTGGAGGTGACTGGGGACAGAGGATATGATGGGAAACAAAACCAATGCCACAGGACCATAGGATGTATATATATATTATATTATGTATATATATATATTATAAAATATAATATACAGTATAATATATATATATATATATATATGTAATAATATATGTATATAATATTAACTACAAATGAAACATAGAACTAGGATATACTAGGATGATATAACTAGGTTCCTAGCATAGATAATGCGGTAAACCCACTGCCATAAACCATGGAATAATTCATGGTTTACGGATGGGGACGTATAATTAATGATAAAAACTGATGGGATATATTGCTGTAAACCCAATGCCAGGAACCATACCCATTAGAAGTTTGTTGTGGGATGATCATGGTCTAATTTGCGGTGCAAATTTGGTAAATGATGGGAGAATCACAATAACATTCCGCAATACCCTCCGGTCAGTTCTTACAGTTTGCTATGGAAGCCATGGCCTGTTTAGTTCGACAACACACCGTTTTAAAATTGTGATTTTAGGGGTAGTGTGGATATCATGAGGGGATATGAGGGGTATATGGAACCAACAAAAATTAAATGACTCGTGTCAAAAAAAGGCGAACACTTTGGAAATTCGGATTCCGTCGATCATCTTTTATCAAAATTGCCACATAGGTCTGAGCGAGGTGAGACCCACCAGTTATGTTAGTTTAAAAGTCATAGAAATACAACCGTTGTTGGATATGTTGGATTATATATATATATAGATATACAACTGTTGTTTGTTTGTTTGGGTTCTAGAACTAGTTTTCAACTTTGTTGTTATAATATGTTATAGTTATTTTCCCCATCAACCCTAGTAGAATCTTGAAAAACTCTCTGCTATATCACCGGATCAGGCACCCCATCCAGTCACATACAGGATGTTTAGTTGGTCTTAAGCCTACATGAACATCAAAGTGATTGACTTACTGGTGCTTAGTAAGGAATGAGGGAATGATCCATAATAACCACTAGTAATCATCCCAGCAACCCCCATTCCCTACTAAGCACCAGTAAGTTGAATTCCACAAAAACAAGACCTGGTTCTTGGCTAAAACACACATCATGTAGATATGTTTGTTGTGAGTGCTCTTTGCCCCCTTTTGTTTTTTTCTCGTTTCTTCCCATAGAAAAATCACAGATCCTCCAACTCAAACAGTTATCATTTTCTTTCCATTCCCAATTATCCTAGTCAACTATCCTGTTATTGGGTTTACATCCATTATCCATAATAGTTATCTGATGAAACCTATCCCAATAGATTTTATGTCCTGGTTATATATTCCATTTCCCATATATCATAGTTGTGGCCAGCTGCCATCCATTACCAAAACCATTCTCTTGGAATATATATATACGCATAAATGCTTGATATCATATGATAGTTATCTTATAATAGTTATCATTGATGGATATACTAGTTATCTTTTGGTAATTCTCCTAGTTATATATTTGGCCATGGGTCAAAATTGGGGCCCAATAATTGGATGGTTAATATTACCCTCTGGTAATTTAATATAGCAATTAAAAATTGCACATAGAAATAGTTGATTCACCCATTAAAACTTGTGATTTTCCATAGCAAACTGTTAGTTTACCAGAGGCTAAGCATTTCAATGGATCATTTACTAATTATAGATGGTGATTTTCCATAGTTAGATTACCTAAAAATATTAACTATGGAAATCACCATCTATAGTTAGTGAACTAACCATATTAGGTAATATGGATACTCTATGGAAATCACCAGATTTTCTCAGCTCCCCGACATCCAACAGCTGCTGGCAGGCTTCCAGGCACCCAGCCTGGCAGCCATTTCCGCGCGTGCAGCGGATGAGGATGACGAGTCATGAAGATTCACTGAGAACATGCATTACTAATTGTGATTTTAATAGAGATGTAAGTCATAGTATGTTTGATCAGATTTACAACATGTCAAAAACGAAATGATATGATGATATGATGTGATGTGATATGGTAATTAATTAGATGATATGATATGATGTGATACACTATGATATGATATGATAAAATATAATATGATAGGATAGGATGATATAATAGTCATGCACCACATGATATTAGTGGACATCCACTACTAAATGTATTTTTTAAGCCACTAGTGATGTACTTGATACCTAATGGTGATTTAACCACAAACATGTGGATATCTGGTGGTGATATAACCACAATGTGGATTTCATGGATATTTTGTGTTCCATGTTTTTCCGGAATGTAAATGGCAAAGGTATACTAGTATATCATAGTATATCCTGTTTTCAGACACACAGATGTTAGAGGGTAAAAAACACAGAATCCAAGCGGTTTTAATACGATGTCGGGGCGAAATGTCTTCCTTTTGCCGTCACCAACAGTTTGTATCCAGGAATCTTGACTGTCACATGAAGCGGCTACCTGAATGAAGTTGGCACATGAAATCTGGCCTGGCTGCCTGGATTTGTCAAAAAAAATCAGGCGTGGAGCTGTATCCGCCAAGAAACATGGAGATGTCTGAGTTCCTCACTACATCACGAAATCTTGCCGAGCAGCGTTCCCCCCAAACGCCTTTGGAATTTTTCAGCGTGTGCCTACGGATTCCTCGATCCGAGGAACATTTCCCACGTCCCTTGCGATCCAATTGCGCAATCCGGTGGTGGCCATATCTCATGAAATATCCCCATTCAATACCATTAATATCCACTATATAATCACCATTAAATCTCCATCAATCCCATGAAATACCCATGAGATACCTATTTAATCACCATTAAATCTCCATAAATCCAGTGGAAATCCCATGAAATCACCATTTATCGAAATTTATCGTGTGACTTTCGATGGCAGTGGTACCCCACCATTGCGGCCCGGCCCAATCATTGCAGCCAGGCACCAGCGCAGCATGATGCAAGGGCGTGCGCATATGGAGATCCCTGAGAGATCGTCCGTCGATTGAGTCGATTCATCATCTGGGCAACCCAAATGCCATATATTTAATGGAATATTAACTGACATCTAATGCTGATTCAATGGAACTTAATTGATAGTTTAATGGCGATTTTATGGTATTTTATGGGACACGGTTGGGATTTTGATGGGATTTTATGGTGATTTTGTGAACCCCAAGAATGGGATTAATGTGGGCAACCCCAATGCCACCTACCACGACTGGGGATGGGTTTAATCAAATTGGGTGTTTTATCACAGATCCATTAAATTCCCCCAGATTAGGGGGATGGGATTCGTAATTTTTATAAGTCTGATAGAGTACTTCTTTTTCTGCTACGGTCAAACATTTAACTCGACCCTTGGGATTCCTGTTGGTCTATGTCTACCTATGTCTACATTTCCTACAAATCCAATCCCACTGTGAGCGTTGAAAAGAAGGGCTTCCAATCACATTGGGCAACACATCACCATGGGATGGCTCTTGAAATGCCATGTTTCACATATGGGTTCCTAAAATGGAGGTACCCCCCAAATTGATGGTTTCTTTCATAGAAAATCCCAAAGAAAAATGGATGATTTGATTTTTACCGGGTACCCCCGTTGGAAACCTCAAAATATATTGAACGGATCACCAAGGTGTAAGGATTCACACAATGGCAAATCATCAAACTGTTGGATGCATCTTGAATCTAGAAGTACAATCGATCTAGGCCTACGGGTTTTTTTTATTGTTGGCTGTATCAGGCTGTATCCACTATTTCTTTACAAGCTAAAACCTGCCCAAACTGATTCTCAATGGCTTGCCATTCACATCACCATTTTTGTTGGTCGAACTGACTCCACTGAACAATCGATGAAAATCCGGGGTTTCCCAAGGAATTGTATCTGTATGCGGTTGGTTTTCTATATCTGTCCCTGTGTTTCCTTATTGCTTTGGGTATAGATCAAGATGATGGCACCGCCGATTCAGAAAATAACCCCCCCTTCGGCCCTTCCGCAGGTCCTTGGGGCTGCAATGCTGACGACTGTTCACCATCTTGGGGTGTTAAATCCACATGTTTGCTAAAGAAGTCCTGGCAACGTACTGTGGATGGCAGAAATCCTGCACCACCAAAAGGATGGTTGAAAGCCGATAAATAATGCGATAAACAACCTATACACCGGTGCAGGATTTCTTCCATCCACTGTATTGTTACGTGCTAACGTGTCCTGGTGGAACCCATAATCCCTTTCCATAGTAAACACACGCTACATGGTCCCAAAATATGTGTAAATCCCCTCCTCAAGCATGGTTTTCTGTTGGGGTGTTTAATCTTAGGGGGATGGGATTATAGATATATATCATCCATATCCCCATTGATGGTTAAATTCCCATGAAATCACCATGAAATCTCCATTTTTTTGCTGATCAAATGATATCTCCGGTTCCACCTACGGTCAACCCTCCCTATCTCTTGCACCTCATCGAAGCTAGGCGTGCGCCGCCCTTCTCCAACCTTCGGCTTGCGAGCAATGAGGACGTCCACGAGTCTGGACGGGTTTCAACATTCTTGGGAAGATATACGTGGAAAATCATATGAAAACCATTGTTAATCTCTTATAATTAACCATATAAAATATATATAATCCAAACAAATACATGAAAACATTAATACATGTACAGCTTGAGTATTGTACAAGAATTCACTGTATAAGAATTTGAGGGACCCTGGGCCTCAAGCTTTCGGATTCTTAACCAGCGCTCGGGCTGTGTATATATATATATGTGGCAAATAATCCTTATTGTGTTATTCTGGAGACCCCCAAATTATTAATTCAAGCACCCAAGTGGTTAGTCTGATACTGACAATGACAAACTTTGTGTGTCCAAATGCACTCTCAAAAACTGAGCCATCGTCGGGTCGAATAATGGTAATTCTTGTTGCCCCACCTAATGGTCAGCGATTCATTCCCATGTTTCAAATTCTTATCTTCTTTGGGGCCTCAGAAACTGCCAGAGATTTGACTGATGTAAGCCCGTTTGATCAGAACCGCCCTCCAACGCGGAATAAGACATTAGAAGCCATTTGGAATTCAGGTGTACGCTCTGGTAAACTAACAGTTAGCTATTGAAAATGGCCCAGGCGAAATAGTTGATTCACCCATTGAAAATAGTGATTTTCCAGTTCACAAACTGATAGTTTACCAGAAGGTATGACGCCATAGTGAAACAAAAAATCACTGAAAAATTCGCCAGAGAGATCATCCTCAACCTCAGGGTTTGTCAATAGGCTACCCTAAATGACCTGGGTTATGATCATTTTCCCAATGAAAAAATGGACATTTGGAGGATATAGCCCATGATATACCCCATTTTCAGCCAGACCCATTGATCTTCGGAGCTACATAACAAACCCAATCTCTCTTGCTGATTGTGATTGAAGGTGCATCGCAGTTTGCTAGCAAATAATAAACAAACTACATCCCAGTTCATGGGTTATATCATGGGTTCCATCATACCGTGTACAGTATGTCTGTATACATAGGTACATGTACAAAACAGCAGGTATATTATGGTAAGTGTAACTCTATCCACAAACATCTACATGTATATAGGTGTGTATATATATATTATATATATATTATACATGTGAACATACAACCCACCCAAAAAAATACAGGTCAGATCCCGACTAGAACACATAGATATAGATAATCTGTGGGCAAATCACAATCTCCGTGATAAATTCATTCACGAACCTGAAGAGTTTGGCCCGCAATCCTAACCATAATTCCGGTGAGGTCACAATACTATCCTAGTTGTGTTTTTTTAAAGGTTCCCCTACTATTTCTTTATCATCATCCCCAATAACTTTGGTAGTAAAACTCCCAAGAACCAATCAACCAGGTTATCTTTGTAATGGCTCATATGGGTGTTTCCATAATAGGGGATCGCCAAAATGGATGGTTTAGAATTGGAAATATCATTAAGATGAATGAAATGGGGGTACCCCCATTTTGGGAACCCCCTATGTGTACAAAGCATATACCGTCCAACAGTCTACCAACCCGTCGAGCCCCCTTTGCGCGAGGCTTCCACCAAGCAACAAGGCACGTCGCACACGTGCCAGACCTGCAGTGATCTTTTTGCTGGCTTCAAACGGTATGGTAACCATTACAATATAAATTAGTATAATGGGTGTATAACTGTCTAACAATAAAACCATGATTATAACCAACAAATATGCAGATAAACATGTATATATATATAATTATATAATAGGACTATAATGGGATATAACCAGCAGTTAGTGGTTGAGCCCCTGAAAATATGCAAGTCATTAGTCATCATCCCAAATGTGGCTGAAGATGGAAAAGTCAACTGGAAATGATCTGCTATTCTTTTTCTACCTGGAACTGCTGGGCTAGGTATAGACATTGCGCAACGCATGTCCTGGACAGGCTGAGTCAACCGCTGGAATGCCTAGGGATGGACCAGCGAAATCACAAGTAATAATTTGTCATCGAATTAGCACCAACCTTGGCATTGAGAGAATCCCCCCATTATAACATATTATAACTATATTGGAGAATCATTGGAGAATCCATGTTCAAGTCACTGAATTTCCAGTTTGAGTAAGGCTTTGTAAGCCAGATTGACGTTTGGTCTCTTCATCTTATCATGTTTGGCGGTAGAATTCACCCATTCGTCATGCCACTATATATAATGGCTGGTTACTAAGGATTCCCATCATAACGGATTGCGATCATCACCCATACAACAAGTAGTATCCTGGTAGCATAACCCCCTGTAACCATCAATCAACAGGGGTTTGTTGCCACTGCTCAACTTGTTTAATTTTCCAATTCAGGTTCTTCATTATTATTCCCGTTCTATTTTTCATCAGTATTCCCAAGATATTCTCATGATATGGGTACCCCTGGTGAACATCAAAATAGCTGGTAAATGGATGTTCATCCCCCTAAAAATGGTATTAATAGGTATTGATCCATACCCATATCATATTCCCAAGATATTCCCAAGATTTCCCAGTAAAACCCCAATCCACCTATTTCTGCAGGTCACGCCCCTCACCTGGCAACGCAGAGGCACGATGAAGAGCTGTGCAACCTTCCTCACGCGATGCTGCTTGGGGAAGCTTCAAAAGCGGGGACATAATGCTCCGAAGTAACATAGACCTTGGAAACTAGCATTGTATATGATATATATATAAGCCATTCTGGGACATAAATATAGTATATATATATATATATATAAGTATCAAAAGCAAGTTCGAAGTTGGAAGAAGTTGAAAGACTAGCTACACTTTGTTCCAAAAAAAACTTAAGGTGGGGTCTAAGTTCATCGGGGGATGGTTTTTATTGGATTTAACCATCGACATATGAATTTTACGTGGAACATATACACGGAAGATAATGGTTCAATAGATGTGTTGAAAACTACAGAAAACCACTGTCCTTCCCTTCAAGTAGGGGTCTTTCCTCTACATGTTCCATCCCTTTAACCAATCCTGGAATTGAAGGTTTTGAACTTCCAAGACACTATCTATATCTATCAAAAAATTAGCACAAAGAATGATCCCGGTGGGAACATTGAACTGGAACAAGTGTTCAACCGAGAGTGAAACCTAGTGTACAGTATAGATGTATAGCAAAGTTTGGATTGCTATAGGCCAAAAACCGGAGGCCAAATGGGTCCAATCATCTTTTCGAGCGTTGGCTGCTGGACCTCGTTATGATCGTTATGCAGAATCCGAAATCAACAAACCAGTTGTTCGAAGCAGTCTTTCTGAGCATAGATCCCCAGGAAGAAACTGTACGCCCAAAAACTATTTCGAAATAGTTTGATTGTCAACTCATGAAGTAAACAAATAAACATGTTCTAAGAATCTGAGGGACTCTCGAACTTTTATGGTGGAAATGTTCCTGTATTTACAAAATTTTACAAATAAGAATTGGAGGGGCCCTGGGCTGTAACCAACTTTCGGATTCTTCACCAACTCTCGGGCTGTAAACAATCATCTCCAATTTAATTTGGGCTGATCAAATTGGGTTTACCGTATTGGGATACTGTTGGTTCTGACTCTCTTTCAGCTTTTAAATGGTTATACTATACAAGTATAACGGGGTAGTCTATGGCATTAATCATTGGGTTTTCCACATTTCCTACGTAATGAAAATACTTCCAATGGTTGCTCAGTGGATGTTAGTGGGGATTCCTGGCTAATGGATGTGTTGTAGTTCCAAATTTTCGCATTGTAGGATAGTTAATCCCGTACAATCATTAAGCAACCATCACGTCTAAACTGTATTTCAAAATTTCCATACCTTGTCCGCCTTCCATGGTGTTCTAACTTACTGGTACCCTCTTGAAATCAAACAGGGCAATTCGTTTGCAGCTTTACAAATGAGCTTCCCAAGAATAACTGTCCATTCATAGGCGTCTTTCCAGCCAGCCGTGTTTGACTATCATGTGGTTGCAAAATTCTTAGTATATAGCTCCTCAGCTCCTGATTTAATAAGGAATATGGAGACCCATAGCTCCTTAGCTCCCTTGTAACCACTAGATTAACCACTAGATAGTCGATTATGGGATTTTACAAATGATGTCTAACATTGGTTGACCGTGGTTAAACAAATGATGGTTAGCATCCGTGAACCTATAAATAAATGATGGTTATATAAATAAACTCGTTCCATATTTGGCATGGTGTTTCCTGCAAATGAATGTGAACTCATCATTCATAAACTGTTCTCCATGGTGTTTTAGTCTATTAAACAATGGTCAGCCATCACCCCAGCTCCTTGTCACGCACGGTGACATCTGCAGTGCGAAGAAGGGTCAACGCCCTGCACTCTTGGCGCAGGAGAGAAGAAATGCTTAAACATTATATGAAATTGGGGTATCATATGGAGACATGTAATGGTTATTTAATGGTTAAACCGTGTTAATATCCATATGGATACCAATAATAACAATCATTTAATGTTATTATCATATGGATACCATTAAATAGGAGTTCACTAGAGTTAATGGGAGTTAACCATAGTGGGGAAGGTGGGTATTTCACCAAACTTGGGAGTTAACCATAGTTAGTGGTTATTTCATGGGGGTACAATGGGATATAGAACCCATATAACATAGCTTGGGTGTCTGAAAGTGCGGAAAAAACCCAAAGACAGCGCAACTCCAATAGGCAAAATGAGGATCAACCATTGGATTGAGGGGTACCACATTGTCGGACAAATTCATACTTGGTGGCTCATCCCACGGCTCGTAAGTGGGTTATAACCCCAGTTATAAATGGGATAAGTAGGGTTAATCCACTTATAACTGGGGTTATAACCCACTTACTAAGTGGGATGAGCCACCAAGTACAGCAAATATGTTTCGGGACAGCATCACAATGTAAAATGGTGAGTATAAACCGCCACTCATACTTCCTAAATGGATAGTAACGGATTTTTCAACATCTCTGAAGACTATGATCAGGAAAATCATGTCGTTCTCATCCATGTAGCTTCCTTCTGGGATCCCCCTAAGGATTCCAACCCCAACATATATCCTGCATCCAAGAGTCGATTAAAGCAACATGTCAGAGAAAACCTCGATATTTAGTGGATAATATCCAGTGGGTCTCGGGAATGTCTAGGAGAGCTACAGCCAGAAAAAGGGTATTGCACAGCAGAGGGCCTACCCGCATATCATATCGAGCTGCTCAAATAATTCATAATATTCATATGACTATGGATAAATATTGGATACCCCCCGAAAAAAAATTGCGGTTTGCTACAAAAAAAACATCACTTCATGTGGGATTCGGGTCACCAATTTTCTCCATCCCCATTCCCCGAGAGATGATCCCGTAAAGAGCCCCCGATGATTTCCATATGGCCCTCAGATAAATCCCATGTTTTTTTGTGGTTAAAGCACCAAAAAATTGTAAATCTGAACTTGGATGGTTCTTTAGCCCAAGTGGTGATGCATAGCTGTTTTTTTGTTGTTTGATCCAACAGTCCAATTCTTGTTGATTTAGTCATGCCAAATGGTGCTTTTTCCTGTTCATCCCCTACACAACAATATATCTACAGATGACAAAAATATACAAACATGATGATTGAACTACGCTGCAAAATGGTGGATTTTCCAGCTGCTTCATCCCAGCATGGTGTGATCTCTCCCCCCATCCCTGGGAAATCGTCCGACCTCTCTGAATCTTCCGCCAGAACCGCTCCAATGAGCGCATCTTCGCCCATCCACCTGGTGGATGGTGGGGATTTCACCAAAAATCAAGGACTTCGGTGGATTTCATGTGGCTGAATTGCAATGACTCACTAGATTGAACTTAGAGATTCTTAATAGATTTCATCAGTCGATATATATACATAAGCAGGGATTCTTAATGGAGTTCATCAACAATGATTATATGCCTGGATAAATCATAACAATTTTCCGGCCTAAAATAGGGTTATTTTGCCATACTCCCCCTTATTAACCATTAAGGCCAGGGATTTCAATGCTTTAATGGCGATTTTTTCTAGGGATATGATCTAGCTGAAACCTGGCGAGAACATGGAGCCGTCACGAGGTGAGGTCATGATCAGACCCGGATGCTGGTGGAACAATGCTGCAGCCTGGTTGGTGGTTGAGCCCTACCCCCCTGAAAAATGATGGAGTTCGTCAGATTGGATCATCATCCCCAATCTGGTTGGGGAAAATAAAAGCCATGTTCCAAAGCACCAACCAGTGATGGAATCAAGCTGGATTTAAGCAGCAATCAAGGGGATAGAATGAGGATAGAGGGTATCATTGGAACTATTCTAGGGCTATGATGGATATAATGGGCTGTAATGGGGATTTATTGAATATATAATTGAGAGGAAAGGGTGGTCGATGAAGGTTAATGGTGGTATACAGAAAACATGAAAATAATTGGAATTCACATGAATTAACCATCAAAAACTAGGAGTTCAATTGATTTCATCAATGAAGAATGGATCGATGAGGATATAATGGGAAGCAATCGGATATATTATATAGACAACAGAAGGATATGGATCATTCAGTTGTGTATGTATCCATGAACATGGGTGGACTTACCTTCAATCTACAGCCGTTTTGATGCGACTCATACAATCCTAATGGAACACATGGATCAACTCGGTATTTTTTTTCCCGGGAACATCTACATAAAACCATAGATTTACCAGCCAGCTACGGGGTTTCCGGTAGTTGTTTCTTTCATCCAAGTCTGAAATTGTATCCAACAACACCAGGAAATCATAAAAAATATATAGACAACATACATATCACTCATATCACATTGATATCAGTCCATGTTTGCGACATATAAAATATTAAAATAGTATACAATATCCACATGTTTCAAATTTTGTTGGGCCAAACAACTCAATTCACCTATATATATATATATACTGTATATATATATACACATACAATTTTGACAAATCGTTTCATCTACACCAAACTGATGCACATCAAGAGCTTCAGATCTTTACAGCCAGCCATAGTTTCAGCAACGTACTTGAGCCGTGCTTTGCCAGTGAAGTGCTTGAGCCGTGCAATGAAAATCCATGAAGAAATCTGATATCTGTATGTGTGTTGGCAACATCCACATTTTTGGCTCTACCCTCACATCACTGTATCACATTTTTTGGTTGGTGAAAACATGTTCAATTTCCTTCTCATGGCAATTTCATATAGTTCCTGCACTTGCCCCAGCTGAGAACCCCCAACTGGTTGTCCATGGACATTTCCAGTTCCTGATATTTTTTGAGCAGTGATTCAATGGTGATGTAATGGGAATCTAACTATCAAGAACGGGGATATATATATATATGGTTGATGTATCTGTAATCCCATCTCCCAAATATTAAACACCCCCCAATGAAACCATGGTTTAGTAGGGAATGGAACTTCCACATCATTGGGACCATAGAATGGATGTGTTTAATATGAATGGGGGATGGGGTTGCACAGTGATGAGGGACCGACACTTCCCAAACAGCGTACCTGCACCCATATCGCTCTGAAAATAGCCAACTCAGATCCTTCTATGGCAAACAATATGCAATCTCAATCAATTTAAATCATCACCACCCACCATCTGACCCCGAAACAATTGTGGTAACACCCACGGTTATTAATTTTTGTATTCATCATTATTGATCTATCACTATTCAGCTATAAATATTTGCATTATTTTTGTTCTCACAGATATATCAATACGTACAGAATCACACCTCAGAGAAATCATGGTGAATCTTAGATATATACCTGGCAAAAAAGTCTCCTTTTTAGCTGGAGAATGGACTAATCTTTACCATTACATTCGTGTCTACCCGGTCGGTTGACCCAGCAGCACCTTGTGGGGATGCTCATCCCTAGGAATAGTTCTTATATCATCATTGTTGAAAGACAATGATTAATGTCGAACGGCTTTGTAGGCCAAACACTTGTTATATACAAAAGCATCAAAATTCGCTAGAATTGTATCTAAGATTGTCTAAGATTGTTATATCACAATCGTTGATGTGAACAGTTTTATCTCACTAGTGTTATCCCCAATGCGGACAATCCCAATCTAAAATGGATGATTTAGGGGTACCCATATTAGGAAACCTCCATATTCTACAGTTCGGTTTGCTTTGTTGGATCCACCGTGCATCTGCAATCCTCGTGCGGCCGGGATGGTTTGCGGGGTCCGTGGCCAAAACGGGGACGGGCGTCGACCTTTCTTCGTTGCAGCGGTCGATCATCCCACGGATCGAAGTCGTGAAAATATCGCCATGTTGTTTTAAGCCAGCCATAGACCCACAAATCGTAAGTGGTTAAAAACATGTGACAACATAGTATATCTATAACCAAGTTATAATGTTATATAGAGTGTATATATAATATATATATATATGTATAAATATGTTTATTTATACAATGGGACTTACAAAGGTTTATTAACCACAAGCATTACGATTTGCGGGATGATCCTCCACATGTCAAGTCCTTCGGGATGATTTAATCATTGGAATCCAGGCATGTTTACATAGCCCATTTCCTGGGTACATCAGGTCACAATTGTCATCCTATAACTGGTTGGTGGTTTTAACCATCTTGAAAAATATTAGTCAGTTGGGAAGGTTGTCCCATATATTATGGAAAATAAAAAATGTTCCAAACCACCAACCAGTATATAGAGGTTGTTGCTGGTTACTACTTGGATTATGAGCATTATGGTACTTGAAAAGGATGGTTACAACTTGGGTTTAATGCGGAAATGGCTGGTTTGTTTAATGCTTATAGAATACCATTTATTCATATAACCAACCGGTGGGATTCAACATGTTCATACTTGTTCAATGACTTACCCTCTGGTAATTTAACATAGCTATTGAAAATGGACAGAAATAGTTGATTTACCCATTAATAGCATGGCGATGTTCCATAGATATGTTAGTTTACCAGAGGGTACACCATTAAGAACCCATTCTGTAAATTGCAAGAACAACGAGTCTTTTCTTCCGGACCAAAAACAACTCCGTGCGCAAGTGCCATCGTCCAGTGGGTCTTCATGAAGCATGGGGATCTCCTCACCAGCCATGGGGGGCTTCCCATCATCACTACGCTAGTTATAACATTACATTAGCCATGGGAAAACTCAGTTATTACTATCAGTTACATACTGATTGGCAGCATTTATATAACAATATATAACTCAGCTCAGCACGCTTATGCTAGAAAAATTGTTTGAGCGCGCCTACGGATACACGTCCTACACCTGCCATCAAAGGTGTCACCTTCGGGGGTTGGGAAGCCTGTCTCGCACAGAACAAAAACCTCCAGGGTTGCTGATGGTTGTTTGTGATGGGAAAGAAATGGAACAAATGTATCATCACTACACTGGGTCAATAAAAAAACAATTCAATTAGTGGAATAATCACTATAAATATGTCTACATTTACAATAATCTACAGCTAATGTGACGCCAGCGCAATCACGGCAGAAAAGGTTATGTTACAAGGAGTGAAGGGAATAGCGACGACCAAAAAATGCTGATAGTGGGATTTAGCTACCAAAACACAGGAGATTGGAAATTGTCGATATTTCACAAGGATGCATACAGAAGGTATACGGTATATCTGGCAACCTAAGTACTGTTAGTAGAGCAATAATAAACCACCAATATTATCATTTATGGAAAAAAAAGGGGACTTTACTCACATTACTTGCATTGGGCGGATACCAATCATCTTCCATTGAAGCTGCAAATCAGAGGCCTGGTAGAAGGTAGAAAGGCACAACTGAACTCATACACCAAGTAGACGCCAACGGGCCAACTTCATGATGATGAAATGTGTCGAACTTGGATTCGTTTGAGATATACAACCCCTGTTTCCATAAACGGCTTGGCTGGGTCCATTTCCAACCTCAAAGCTTGGAACAAAGATGGAAAAATATGAGCTGTCAGTTTCATCTCTTCTCTTTTCCAAGAGTTTCATTTTGGACAGTAGCCTCTTATAAACGATTTATAGGAAAACACACCTGGGGATACGCCAGATCCTAAGCCGCAGCCTCTAGGCAGCCCCATGGTTTCTCAAGTTGAATCCACCAAATTGTCAACCACAAACCTGACTGGTTGGTGGTATACCTACCCCTCTGAAACATATGAGTTCGTCAATTAGGATGATTATTCCCATATATTATGGAAAAATAAAAAAATGTTCCAAACCACCAACCAGCTGACTTTATTTTGACCAAGAAAGTCTTGTCTGATCAATCCCCAATGAATTCGGTAGCTCAATGTAGCTTAAGTCCCTAAACCAATCAACCAGGGTATTTTTAGTCACTGGGCCGCCCCAGCCGTCACTGCAGCAAACTCCTCACCGGTGACCTTGGAAAACGGTTTAAACCGTGAGAAACCATTGGTTTTTGCGGGTACCCTACTCCCTGGTTAGCAAGTGTTCATTCAATGGGTTATAGCACTTATGAATGTCTTGTAATTCTGGCTACCAACCAGTTGCTAAAAGGGATGATTGATCCTACTGTGCGACAAACCCATCTTCGGAATTCGAAACTTGAAAGCCAAAGATCCTTAAAGGACACATTAAGATACAGCAAGCTGCCCTACTGATTCACATGGAGGATCCAACCACAGAACACTCCACTCGAGCATCAGACCCGACCATCCAAGTTGGAATCCAACTCATCAAAGAGATCCACCTTTCGCTGTCCCGTGGCAACCTGCCGCGGCCAAATAAGGCTCCGAAAAACACTTGGTGGGGATCCCCCAAAAATCTATGGAAGCCATGGAAAATCTATGGAAGCCATGCAAAATCCATGGTTTTAAGATGGGTTTAAGATGACTTAAGTATACATATATAAGTTATAGGTATACAGTAATCAAATGTAATCAATACAACTTGAGAAAACCCATGGAAAATCCCACATTCCAATGCATTTGCAGATCTCGGTCATGAATCTGACAAAGCCGCATCTGGACTCCTGAAGTGTTGAACTTTTTTGGGCTACTCCCCAAGAGCCCGGCCCAAACTGGTTGCTTCTGATTGCGTGGACTCTGTGAAGAAACGCAAAACAGAGTTGTGTTGCCAACCTTAGGTACCCTGCAAAATAGGGGATTATTTTTTTTTACCCAAAATTACCCAAATATGTGCATGGTAAGAATTGTCAAAGTATCAGACTTCGAATCTCTTCATTCAGAACCCGGAAAACAAGGTAAATCTGGTTGCATCGTTTTCCCACATGGAGAACCCTAACACTCGCATAGAGATATACTTAGTAAGTTCTTTATGAACCATATATGAACCATATAATCATTGATATCATAAAACAATGACTGGGGTATTCCATAACTGGGATACTGGTACTAAGGGCTGTATAGGGGGGAGAAGCGCCACCAGGTCTCGAACCTGTGCAGCTTGAAATTCCTGGAGGTTCACTTCGTCATCGCCGTTGGTGTCCAATTGATCAAAGAGGGCCGCCTTGGGATGTGCTGACATCCAACGTGCCTCCACGGACCATCCGGGTGTTCTGATCTGGTGACCCATCAAGAAAGAATCGCTGGAATCTTTGGAATTTACATATAAGTTGTATCCTCAGAAATTCCACAACTCGCTGATCTTCCGGCTTCCAACAAAACAACATGCAGAACGAACAAATACATGCTATGTTGCCATCTTGAAAAGTGCAACGTTTTCTCTGGAAATCTCCGAAGATCAACCTTGCCAGCCGGAAAATCCTCCAAACACGCATAGTCTCAAACATGATCAGACTGTATATGTAACTATGCGATTTCCAGTCAGTTCAAATTTCAAGGGGATGGGTCAAAATGATCAACCTTCCAAAAGGGTTAAACTATGATAAACTGAATCCTGAAAATGTCAAAGGTCGTTGACGTCGTCATCCTTTTTCCCACCAAAGACACTGAACGCCGAACATGTCAACTAAAAATCCGTTATTCGACTCCGCCAAGTCTCATTTCTGCCCTCGGGCGATGCTAAATCGCGAGACTGGTGCAGCGAAGGCCGGGGGTCGCGGCTGGGCAAGTCAGCATGATCCCTCGAAATTAGCTGAGAGAAGTGATCTCAAATGGATCTCAAATGGATGGTATAGGCTTACACATGCAATGAAACCTGTTCTTTGTTTGAAGGGTGAAATCCAACAGTTTTACTCGACATCTACGGAATGAGTTTAAGGATCATTCCAGAACAACAAGAAACAGGTGTGGAGGTGCATCAAATTCATCATCACACGCCAATATATGACACCTACGATAGGACGTCTCATCATAGTTGCAACATGTACTGTAGTGGGTCTGGGGATCAATCTGGACTGGTGCGACAACAATAACATGACGCAAAGAAAACATAGAATGCATCACTAACTCAGTATCTTGGGTTTGTATGGTTGCAGGGACAATCCGCTTGGGTTTTTCACACTTTGGTGAAGTCACGCATGGGTTGGAGAGTTCAGGCCTATATCTATCTATCTAATCTAATCTAATCTAATTTAATCTATCTATCTATATCTATATAATCTATCTAATCTATCCAATCCAATCTAATCTAATCTAATCTAAACTAATCTAATCTAATCTATCTAATCTAATCTAATCTAATCTCATCTCATCTCATCCCAGCTCATCTATCCTATCCTATCCTGTCCTATCCTATCCTATCCTATCCTATCCATCTATCTATCTATCTATCTAATATCTATATATATATATGTATCATTACATATCTATAATTATATATATATGTCATACTGATACTGTATATTAAAACAATACAATAGGTAAAATACTAATATGATTTATGTAATTTGCTAGTATATGTGTAAGCATCACTAAGAATTGGGGATCACACATCATAGTAGGATATAAAGAACACACATCCGCATGTCATAGTTCATAAGTTCATAACTCCAAATGAAGACTGGACCTATGGGTAACTTGGAATACTTGGTGATCATAGAAACTGCAGCACCTCCTGGTAATCAAACATGGCCCCGCAGGTAAATCCCCCATGGTGAGCTCGCTTCTGTTCCTATGGAATTTCTCGTTGTGAAAGCTCCATGTAGTGAAGGGGATTTCCCAGCCAAGTTCGAGGGTTAAATCATTGAATCATCATTAAATCAGTAAATAAATAAATATATATATATATATATATATCAACAATATATATATATATATATAATTACTGTATGTATATATAATATGTATCTCATGATATTCCCAGTATACCCCCATCGTTGATGGTTAATTCTCCACTTTCACAGCCGGACGCGGTTTGGCCTTCGCCCTTGCTGCAGAGGATCTCCTGGCAGTGCTGGTGGGCCCCAACTTCGGCGGCCAGGGGTGATTTCTATGGCACCATTGGACCATGGAATTTTAACCAAACTAGAAATCACGAACATTCTATTCTGGTCCGATTGTTAAAGCTACGTATATTAAACATGCTGCAACCATTCTATTGCTAAGTTCACAGACCCCACCACCCCCCCCAGCAAAACCCCCCCCCGGAAGCGCAATAGATGCTTAATAAGGAAGTGCGTTTTTTTCGGCCTAAAAAACAGGTTTTCCTTAATAAGACCTTATTTGGTGTGAAGGCCAAGGCAATTAATAATTATGGCGTCAAAAAAGGTGTTTGAGAACCTGTTTTGCTAATAAGGCCTTAATAAGACAACATGTTTCAAGAGGTTGATCTGTTAATATTAGAAAAAAACAGGAGAAAAAAAACAATCCAAACCTAAATTTGAAAAACAAACAAACCAAAACTAAATTAGAAAAAAAACACAAACAAACAAAGAAAAACAAAACAAAGCAAACAACACAAAAAAAAACACAAAACCCAACCCAAACCCAAATTAGACAAAACGACACAAAAACAAGAAAAAACCAAAACCAAAAAAACAAAAAGAAAAAACAACCCAAACCTAAATTGGAAAAAAAAACGAAAAATCAAACCAATCCAAACCAATCAACGGTGGCTGTTCTCCGTGAGCCTGTTTGCTTTTTTGGACTTAAAATACAAGTTTTGCTTAATAAGACCTCATTTGGTGTTGTGAAGGCAGTGATGGCGTCAAAAAAAGTGTTTGATAACCTGTTTTGCTAATAAGGCCTTCATAAGAACAATGCTTCAAGAGGTGGTTGATCTTTTAATATTAGAAAAAAATGCGATATGAACCAGTGCTTCAAGCAACGGCAACACAGTTCCCCAAAAAGCCGAGAATCACGCCACCTGTCTCTGAGCGCGTCTGATTCAGCATTCCAGAGCAGCCGCAGAACATCTTTGATGGTCCACCAAATCTGCTGACCCTCTTGCTGCCACAGGGTGATGCGGCAGCCGCCGATTTCCATCTGGAGTTCTCTCACCAACAGCGGCATTAGAGCTTTGAGAAAACATTTCAATCTACTCCATCTTGTTGTTTGATTTGGTTGAAGGACATGCATTGGTTGCAGGTTCTCGCACGCTATTGATCATGTAATCATGTCCATATCCTGATTCTGGGGGCGCAATGGTGAACTCCTAAGATCTGGTTTCAAAATCGATAAAATAGCTGAGCTTGGTTGCTCATTGCAACTCTCTGAACCAGAAACAGCAAACCTTTCGAATTCTGTCCAACTCCCATATTTTGTCAAACGCACATGAG
>Ga0126342_10002137_pt1 | contig 30061 bp, 20 predicted proteins | sample Cyp1metagenome_FD_92528 | JGI IMG/M metagenome (GOLD analysis project Ga0126342, IMG submission 92528) | Coral microbial communities from Lord Howe Island, Old Settlement Bay, Australia - Cyphastrea 1 metagenome | ecosystem: Host-associated > Invertebrates > Cnidaria > Coral ...
TACATATATACATATATACATATATACATATATACATATATACATATATACATGTATACATATATACATATATACATGTATACATGTATACATATATGCATATAGACATGTAGACATATATACATTTATACATATTTGCATATTTACATATATACATAGATACATGTATACATATATACAAGTATGCATATATACATGTATACATATATACATACAGACATATATACATGTATACATATATATATATATACACCGTTTGGATTAACTAACATAGATGTGCAAAACCCACCATTGAAGTACTGTACACCATTTTGGGAACAGGAAAGCATTGGTTTTCCACGAATCTATGTTACTTTACCTTAGGGTAACCATAGTTGTTGGGGTTGTATCCCAACTTTTGAGTTTTTTATGTTTTTGCACCTCCACTGCATCACCAAGCAACCAGTTGTGTGGGTCCCTATCCCAATCTTGCGGGTCCGTTGGTACACCAAACCCACTTTCAGTTGGTTAAGATGCCACCTTTTTGTGGTTGAACCGCATGTTTTCTTGGTTAAAATATGGGGGTTTCCTTATATGGCGGTACCCAAATACGGGTGGTTTATAATGGAAAATCCCAATCAAAAATGGATGAGAGCTGGGGAGTACCCCCATAGGAACCCACCATATGTTGGTGAAAATCTAGGTGTTGTTGATTGAATCCATGTTTCTTGACAGGTCAATCAACAAACAATGAGTGAAACTCCATTCACCCAGATTCTTGTTCCATTCAATCAAAAAATGTATGTTTCATCGATGAATCCAGAGTTTTTCATGGTGAAACTCTTGTCATTTGCCAGGGTTACTCCAAGTCATTATAGGTAAATGATCGCCAGAACGGGAAAAAAACAATACTTTTTACCACTAATTATAGTTACCCCATTTACCCCCAACTGCAGCTGGGATCAGTGCTATCCCAAGGATGTGTTGGTGGTCTTTGGCATGGTGGTGACTGGCACAAATCCGCTGCTCGGCGTGTCCAAGGACAGTGCGGATCTGACGCCAACTTGCGGGTTTCCAGAAATGCTGGGATCTATACTGGTTGGTGGTTCGGAATCATTCAAACACTGGTTGGTGGTTTGGAACATGAATTTTATGACTTTCCATATATTGGGAATAATAAATCCAACTGACAAACTCATATTTCATATTTTTCAGAGGGGTAGGCTCAACCACCAACCAGTATAGAATCCCCAACAGCTGCATGGTTGATTTCATGGATCCCATTGAAACCAAAAGGTGATAAAAACACCATGACTGGGACCATAGAATGAGGTTGTTGAATGTTACGATGGGATTAGTACCATTTCAATAGCTATATGGTTTTATATCGCTACAACATAGCTATTTATAGTGGTTGTATTAATAAGCAATGGTTTTGAGGATCTCCTATTTTGTGAATCCCTAGACGTGCTATAGTCTAAGCATGGTACATTGCTTATAGTCATCCCCCATTATTCAAAATTCTTATATTGGCCATTGTAATCCATAATTCATGGTGCTATGACCATTCCCAAGATGGGAACCGAATACATTTTTTGTGCGGTATAGCTATTTGGGGATGATTTCCCTTATATTTCGCGCATCATTTCTATTCTTGGTCCATCAACCCAGCTGCGATTCAATTCTTTAGTGTTTATTCACTTCTGAAAAAAATCAAAGATATAAAACAGTATTACCCTCTGGTAATTTAACAGTTTGCTATTGAAAATGGTCATAGAAAGTTCGTTGATTTACCCATTGAAAATGGTCGATCTTTCCACAGTTATGTAACAGTTTACCAGAGGGTACCAAGATTTACCTTTAAGTCTGGGTCATAAATATCTCAGCAATCCAAGGTCGCACACGCAATTTCTATCTAGCTATATGGATCGGATTCATCGAATTCCATTAGTGGATATCTCCAGTAACACTGTGGATGGGCCAGCGAAATCCGAATCACCAGTTGATAGATGGTAAACATCCCATTATATATACAATGTGATGCCCCCAAGATATCTAAGTTGGTTTATAACTCCAATAACTATGGTTTATGGTACTTATAACGAACTAGTTACTGGGGCTTATAAACCAACTTAGAACTGGGGGGCCTCACATTGTAGGGTTTCAACCATCCAAGGTCAACCATCCAGTGGTTTATCGGATTTCGCTGGCCCATCCACAGTAACGCTCCGCATTTCTGATGGTGATGTTCGCCAGCTATTGGTTCCTAAAGTGGCGGTTCTTCACAGGGCTTGGAAGCCACTAGTGCCATTTGATGCTGAATACTAATAATTGTATATTACTATATATTACTATAGTACTGTAGTACTATATCACCCAATATGACTATGTTATACTATATCACCAAATATGACTATATTACCATATTACATTATATTACCAGCTACCAGATTTTAAAAGAGTAACAACACTACGTAATATATTAGATCACTGTAGTATATATTTATCATATATGACTGTATATAATATGACATTTATACCATATCATAACAAAAGACTATACCATGATAGATCACGATAATTAACTAGTTAGTAAATGGATTATAATGGGTTTTTTTGGTGGTAAACAAACCCCAGTTAACCAGGAATCGCTAATCTTTCCTATGGCCCAACAGTTTAGTAGTTCCAACATAACGTTCAACATAACACGGAGGTATAATATGACATTTATACTATAACTATACCATCTATAATAGATCAGCCCATCTAAGTAGTTCATATACAATCCTGGTTGGTGGTTTGGAACATGAATTTTGTTTTTCCATATATTGGGAATAATCATCCCAACTGACTTTCATATTTTTCAGAGGGGTAGGTATACCACCAACCAGTATATTTTGATAAATCTTCACCATATATCCCACTTAGCATATGTTTCGAAAATCAACTTACCTATCTTTTGGGGGCCCTTCCTGTATCTCTACCAAGCTTTGGTCGCGCTTCGGCAGGACGAGCCTTACGGCTTTTCCAGCGACTTTCGCTTGGAGGATCCCTGGGCACAGCGCCGGAGTTTGGATCTCTGTGTGAACCCTCCCGAGGACCGGGCCCCCGTTGCTTCGCGTTGCGAAACCAGGTGCCTGGTTAAAAAAAAAGTGGCTGAAGTTGATGGTTTATGGTAGATATAACTTGATATAACTACAGTTAATGGGGTTTATACCTCATAAGTGGCTGAATTCTATGGTTTATGGTAGATATAACGAACTAGTTTTCATGGATGTTAATGGGGTTTATAAACTAACAAACATAACTGGGGGTCACCAGCCTGTGGGGGAGGAGGCAATTTCTATGACCAGAAGCTGGAGAAAATTTACGGTAAAACTGGAGATAGACTGGGGATACAATCGCATGATGTGTAGTGATATAGTGATATATCGTGGTTGACGTGATGGTTATTTGGCGACAAAATGGGAGGTAGCATCGGCATGACGATAAACGGAAAAATAATTTAAAGAGCGCCTGACCAAAATTGTGGCAAAATGGAGACGTGATATTGATTCATTGATGGTACCCTCTGCTAAACATACAAAAAACTATTGAACATGGCCATTTAGTTCGCAGATTTACCCATTGAAAATGGTGATTTTCCATGGTTTTTTGTATGTTTACCAGAGGGTACCGTGCATCCAAGAAGGGACCCAAAGACATCTGAAGAGATGTCTGAAGTCTTCAGATCATGCTTTGCAGACTGAGGATCATGTTTCTGGTTGGTGGTTGGGAACATGAATGGATTATTTTCCATTCCATGTATGGGATGTCATCCTTCCCATTGACGAACTCATTTTTTCAAGATGGTAAAAACATGTTAAAACCACCAACCAGATGTTTCTTTGTTGTATTCTTGTTGTGCTGGTGAATGTCTGATAAAAAAAAAAACCTCCGGTAATCATCAAACGTGGTGCAGGCTGGAAAATCAACCATCTGGTTTGATGGTTTTCCCATAAATCTCCATTTAGTTCGGGGATTTTTGTCTGCTTGCCATGTATGACGACACCAGATACCACATGGTTATGTCAAAATAGCTATTGAAAATACCCAATTTATAGTTGGTTTACCTATTCAAAATGGTGATTTTCTATAGTTATGTTAGTTTACCAGAGGGTACATGGTATTCTCATCTTTTTCAACATGCTGAAAAAGCACGAAAGCACGACAACCATTGGCCAATTGGCCACTGCAGTTTTGGAGCACAGTGTTCATCCCCAAGTGTATCCAAAGGATCGTTTAGAAAGATGGAAGATGCATACATCAACCATCAAACATCCTTATGGAAACCATTGGTTCATCAAACATCATCCCAACATTACCCTCTGGTAAACTAGCATAACTATGGAAAATCACCATGTTTAATGGGAAAATCCACTATAAATGGTCATTTTCAATAGCTATGTTAAATTACCAGAGGGTATGGAATTCATAGCCTCCTCAGTTCCGACCAGCGAAAAAAGTTCTCCAGTCCTGGAAATCAACCCGCTCGGCAGGTGGCGTCTCCGGACTGGAGTATTTCCATGATATCCCGCGAGGGGTATCCCAAAAAAAAATGGCTGATTTGATGCCCCATTTGTGTTGGTGAAATCACCCATGGCTGTTTTCTTGGGGCTGGCTCATCTCCATTAGATCTTACCCTCTGGTTATGACTAACATAGCCATGGTATAGATGGTCCATTTATAGAGGTTTACCTATTAAAAATTATGATTTTCCATGGCTATGTTAGTCATAACCAGATGGTATTCGATCTTCTAAAAGATCCCCTATGAAAACCCCATTCTTTCGGTGGTTGTCTCACCAGAATCATTTATCAATTCCCCTGTGAAAAATGCCATCTATTGTTTACCCGGCCTGGTAAACATACAAAAAACTATGGAAGTCATCACCATGTTTAATGGGAAAATCCATTATTTCTATGGTCATTTTCAATAGCTATTTTGACATAACCAGAGGCTATACCATCATATATCCCATTAAATCCCATTGAATCACCATTGAATCCCATTAAATCACCATTAAATCCCATTGAATCACCATTAAAACACCATTAAAACACCATTAAATCACCATTAAAACCCATTAAATCCCATTGTTAAATTACCAGAGGGGAATCGACTACGCAGGAGTTGAAGATCATCAGCTTGAACTGTTGGTTGGTGGGTTTCCGCAGTTGGTGGATCGCCCAAAACGAAGAATGGCCGGTGCGACCCAACAAGGACCGACGCGAAGACACCGAAGCCTTGATTGAAAAGGGGAGATCTTGGGAGTTGTTTTCAGGGATAGAAACATCATCATTGGTACAATGTGAGGCCCCCCAGTGATGTTAGTTGGTTTATAAGCCCCAGTAACTATAGTTATAAATGCCATAAACCATAGTTATTGGACTTATAAATCAACTTATGGATATATCACCAGCCAACTATATGGATAATGTGAGTTTAGAGGATCCTTTCAGCATCATTGTTAATTACATGGCTATGGATCAATACCTATACATACCATTTTTAGGGGGATGAACATCCATTTACCAGCTATTTTGATGTGAACTACAGGGGGATAGGGTTTTGACCCATCCCCATACATTGGATATATCACCAGCCAACTTTTTCTGGATAATGTGAGTTTAGAGGATCCTTTCAGCATTGTCATGCCATATGAATAACCAACCATATCCTGGGAATATAACTAGGGGATATAACTACAATGTGAGGCCCCCCCGTTGTGATGTGAACGTTGGTTAACAAGTTGGCCCCAGGAATACTAGTTCGTTATTTGCATGCCATAAACCATAGTGACATTGGACTTATAAATCAACTTAGCTATCTTGGGGGCCTCACATTGTTAATTATATATTGGATATATCACCAGCCAACTATATGGATAATATATGTTGGTGATAATATGTAATATATAGTAATATATGATAATATAATACACTTGGAGAATTTTTGTTAGCCATTACTATTTGCTCATTACTATTCTAAACCTTGATATAGAAACCTATAGATACTTATAGATCAACAAGGTAATGGTAATGACTACTATTAATATACCATCTGGTTTTTTAACATAGCCATGGAAAATCCCTTATAATGGAGGTTTCTAGCTGGGAAAATCCATCTATTTTTATGGGCCATCTATACCATGGCTATGTTAAATAACCAGAGGGTAAACCTATATTACCATTACCTTGCTGGTTTACCTCGTGAAGAGGAAACCTCAGTGTTGACCTCAGTGTTATGTTGCGCAGCCGCAGGATTTCCATGCGCAGGCCTATAGCTATGCTCAGAGAATGAAGACTGGAAGCTTCCAGACGACTGGCACCTTGCCGAGGATTATGGAAATCGATGGAAATCTTGGGAAAGCGATTTTTTTTGATGCACAAAACTTGCTGAATTCTATGGTTCATCTGGGATATGACTAGCATGGGGTGAATCTAAACCAACAAACATTTCACTGGGGGGATTCGCCATCTCAGCTATGAAACATTCGCTATCTATCTGGGTACCATCCGGGTACCAGGATTTTGGACTTCTTGACAAACATCTTCTCAGATTGGTGCTTTCATATATATATATATATATATTATATATATATATACATTTGCTGTACTCCGTTCTACCAGGGATGATAATCTCATTTGACTTTCCCATGAGATGGCTCAACCACCAACCAGATGATTTTTTGTGAAGAGCGTAATCATGGGCGGTCTTGAAGAGAAACTGACTGTTTGAAGGATTAGGCTATAGGTATACCATCAGATATCCCATGAAATATCCCACAAATTCCCATCAACTATCCCCATTTTGTTGCAGGATCGTGTTATCTGTCTTTCGAAATGCAGCAGAAAGAGATCATATGGCAGAGTGTACCCGGTCATCATTTCGGCTGGAAACTCCTCACTTCTGATGATTTTCCCACTAAAATCATCATATATGGTGGATGTTGTTCATTGCGAAGAGAGAATTATTTTCATGAAAATTCATTGTACGGTGGATGTTCTTCATGTTTTTTCATTATTAAAATCCCGTTTGGAGAGAATTCTTCTTGAAACACAAGAGTTCCCAAAAAAAATATCTTGACAAATTTCGTCGCCTTCGCAAAAAGAATCGCTGAGATTTCCTGTGGTTTGACGACAATCGCAAGCTGATCGCGATGTATGTTCAGTCTTTCGGCAGCTGGAGAACTCCCCCAATGATGCCGAAATGCCGAAAACTATGGAAAGATCCACCATTTTCAATGGGTACGGTAAAACCACTATTTCGACTCGGCCATGGCTTCAATAGCTACGTTAGTCATTACCAGAGGGTACAAAATGGAAACCCGTGGGGGCACACGTCAACCGGCCTCTTTTTGGGCTGGTTGCTATGAAAATCACCAAAATGGACGCGTTCATCATTGTACCGTGGGGATTTTCCGTGGAAAAAACATCAAAAAAACACCGGAGTTAGAAGGCATTTGTGCAAATTCAGGTTGATGAATGGGAATTTCCTCCAATTATATACATATTATGATTTATGTATATACAAAAATATATAAATAGGGGGAAGTGTTGCACATTGTAGCAAGAAAACTCAATAGATGTGGTTGATTCATAGACCTCACATCGCGACGTCACGTGTTTATGGTTTTTACGGATTGGGGCAGTTTCCCTCTGGTAAACGTTTGCAAAAAAAGATGGAAAGACCCACCACTTATGAGTAAAACATCGAACTCAAATGGCCATGTCTCAATAGCTATGTTCACCCATTTATCATTTATGAATGGGCGTTTCGACTGGGAAAAAAAAACATGGGTTTCAAGACTGAAATATACTAAAATGGTACCCTCTAGTAAACTAACATAGCTATTGAAAATTGCCATGTATAGTGGATTTACCCATTAAAAATGGTCATTTTCTATAGTTATGTTAGTTACCAGAGGGTAACTGGTCTAATGACTTGGATGATTTGACGGCGTTTCCCCATGCTGGTCCGAGCTCTGAATGGGACTGACTGTAGAAGCCCACACGAAGAATCTTGGGAGATTTATCCGATCTCCAGGCGAAGTTTCAAGTGAATCTCTAAGCATTAGCCTCTGGTAAACATACAAAAAACGATGGAAAAATCCACCATGCTATTCATGGGTAAATCCACGAACTAAATCACCATTTTCAATAGCAAACTGTTTGTTTACCAGAGGGTAGCAACTCGGGTTTTTCAAGAGTTTTTCAGATGAAATTGAAGGAAACTCAAGGGAAAAATGGGACACAGAAAATCCTTAGCCACTAAAAGTTGGGTTGAAAGTATGGACACAAAATCCTTCCCGGTGTGGCAATCGACTCCACAGTGTTTTTTTTCATCGCGAGATGTTTTTCCGCACAGAACTCACGCGAGGGTGAATGCTATGGTTGATGGGGGATACCCTCTGGTAAACTAACATAACTATGGAAAATCACCATTTTTAATGGGAAAATCGACTATAAATTGCCATTTTCAATAGCTATGTTAAATTACCAGAGGGTATACTGGGTTTTGTTTAAGGTGCTTTGGCTTATTTTCCCAATAGGAAATCCACCAGAACTGGGGAATCTATAGAATATTTTTTATTTGTTGTGGACCCCTTAAGCAAATCCAAGTACAGTAATTTATTTATAATGCAACAGTATAGTTGATATAAATAGATGTACTATAACCCCAGTCTGGTGAATATGATATAACTAATATAACTATACTGGGGGTAGTCTAAATTACCATTTCACGACACTGGCCTCGCAAAAAAAAAAAACGGGTTCTATCAGCGGTTCTGCAGGGCCTACACCAATGTGAATCGCTTGGGTGGTTCCGCAGTTGGTCTGGATGCGATGAAGAAATGGGACCGTTTTCTGGCAGTTGCTTGGGCTGCGATACATCACAGGATTCCTTGGAAGTTTGGATGTCATTCGCCTGTCCGATAAACAAGGCCTTTAAAGTGAAATGTGTTAGTTGCTTCAGTTTACCCAATCGAACTATACTGGTTGGTGGTTTGGAACATGTTTTATTTTTCCATATATTGGGAATAATCATCCCAACTGACTTTCATATTTTTCAGAGGGGTAGGTATACCACCAACCAGTATAGCTACAGTATAGTTTGATAAATCTTCACCATATATCCCACTTAGCAGATGTTTCGAAAATCAACTTACCTATCTTTTGGGGGGCCCTTCCTGTATCTCTACCAAGCTTTGGTGAGCTTCTAACATGACAAGTGCCACCTGCAAATGTTGATATGCGCAAAGTCATCAAGGCTTTTTACCACGCGGCAATTCACTCCTGGATTTTTTGCCTTACGTTTTGGCGTGTCTGAACATGAAGTGTACTTAGATGGGCCATAGATCCATAGGATTAGCGATTCCTGGTTAGTAACTGGGGTTTGTTTACCCCCCAAAAAAAACAATGAAATAATACATTTCTATATCCCAATTATAATACATTTACTAACTAGTTTTCCCTAACTCCATGGCCCATCTAAGTAACCTCCAAACGTTTACATGAAGACGTGGAAGACAAAAGGCGACTCAACTCAGGATCATTTTCCAGGGCTTTAAGCCGCCCGGGGTTTTCCGCATCTATATTGCCCTCTGGTTATTTAACATAGCCATAGGAAATGGCCCATTTATAGATGGTTTACCGTTCTTAAACATTGTGATTTTCCATGGCTATGTGAATCATAACCAGATGGTAGTTCTTGTTAGTTTACCCCATGGTACATTGGATTTATGGCAAGTTTCATGCAGAATGTGTGGTTAACTAACTGGATTTACCAGTTCCCTTTTTTTTTGTTCGCATCAAAATGGTGTGGTAAAACTGTTGATGGCAAGATTAGCCAGGGCAATAGCCATGATCAAGTCTTTACGAACAGGATTTCCACTTATTCAGTACTTAGATTCCAACCATAATTAGGGGATAGTGGGATGATATTGGGAGACCATACTGTAATATAACATAGCCAACAACATGATGGGTGATGTGATGGTGATTTCTGTCATGTTTGAGGGTGATTTGTTTCAGGTTCCATAGATGTCCTTTTCCCATTGGTTGGTTGATTAATAGAGGGGTTTGTTTACCCCTTTAACAACAGGTAAATGATGATAGATGGTATACCAAACCGGCCCCTCTCTATTTTTACCAAAAAAACATTATTGTCAGGTTCCCGTCAACCTGATTGGGGAATTGATTGAAAATCGGTGGAGTTTTGGGTGCTTTGGGTTGACGACTGCGCCGTATAAACCGTCGAATGATGGTTTATATATTGGGAATCATCCCCATGGCTGTATGATAACAGCTATTTTCAGGTACCGCAATTCAGTCAGAATTCAATCATTGCAGTTGACAAAGTGAATGGCAATTTCAGGAACCTAAATTGGAGGTACCTACCATATATAAGGCCTATATAAGGTCTATGTAAGGGAATATCCCCACAAAATGTGGTCTTATATGGTACAGTACCTCCATTTCAGGATCCTGAAATTCCCATTGACAGAGAGCAAATTCCAAAAGGGGGATAACGCAATAGATTCCACTCGTCAGATGTCGATGCAGGATCATTCAAAAAGGAAGCGAAAGGGATGAAAAATATGAATATGAACATCTAGGGTTGCACTCTGGTGAACCATCCATATACCTGGTTGGTGGTTTCAAACATGTTTTATTTTCCATTTCATATATGGGATGTCATCCTTCCCATTGACGATCATATATTTTTCAAGATGGTTAAAACCACCAACCAGATACTGTAAAATTGAGTTGGCAAAATGTTTGATCCCCAAACAACTAGGCCTGTAGCAGCTATGGCAGTTCTATTGGGCCAACCTGAAACCTCGAATGTTACAATGTTACAATGTTGTCTTATGAAACCCCCATATTCTTCCATTCACCAACAGTTCCAGATCTTTCTGGGTTAAAACTCCATAGTTTTGTATGTCATCTATTACTTTAGACTTTAGACCTTCATTGGGTAAATTGTAGCGACCTCACTGTTCTCCCGAACCCTGGAATCATGGTTAGTAAGTACAGGGGAATCATCCCCTTTTATAGCCATTCAGCTTAGTGAAATAATATAATTTACTCAGATTTATTGCTGCCAAATCTTGATGGATAGATAACTGTTTATTGTTCCATTTACAACTTGCTGTTGGCAACAGAAAGGCATTAAAAAGCCGGTAAACCTCCATTTATAGACGGACAACGCCACTCCTATCAAAGGTGTAGTTTTTAGATAGCCTCGTTTGGCACATTTATAGCGCATTTATGAGTAGATTATATCCTCGATCATTGTTAGTAAAGCATCAAAAAAGCAGCCATCAAAAAAGCAGCCATCCCACATGTTTGTTGGTTAGAACCGTCATTTCAAATAAAATTATGGTAAATTAGTAGATTCTATCTGCAAATTATAGTCCCATATAACTTGACCCTATTGTTAATGGGGTAGCTCCAAATCATCCTGTCGTCATGGATGACCATGACTAAGTATTAAAACAACCCTGGTGACTTGGGGATCCCCCCATTTTAAGAAACATACATGCATGCATGCATGCATGCATGCATGCATACATACATACATACGTATATATTATACATATATACACCAGAGAAAAATCCATCTTAAACACCCAGGTCCAACCCCACAGTCGTGTCGTCGCTCGTCGCGTCAGGAATTCAACAGTCAGGCGGAAGCCTCGATCAAGGGCGCCTGGCACGCCTCGAGGCTGTGGAGTATGAGCGAAGCCGAGAAGGTGACCCACCCGTTTCGACTGGTTTCGGCGGAATGTGTGCCCCAAAACATCCCAAAACCATGAAGAAAACCATGGGGAAAACCATGGGGAAATATATGAAAAATGGTGTTTTAATGGGATATATGATGGTGATTCAATGGGATTTAATGACATTTAATGGGATTTAATGGGATATATGTATAATAGGAAACATATTGCTTCGGATGTTTGTTCGGCTGGGCTTAGCCAGCCTTTACAAAATGGCGAAAAAGGATGGAAAAAGCCGGGATAACTTTTCGGACCGATTGAATTATGTCACATTCATGTTCTTAGATGTTGAATTGAGGATGAATGGGAATATATGCGAATATATGCTAAGAATATGACATAACTATGGGACTACAAATTCCATTTTGTGGCTCCAGTTGGAATCAGTTCGATATGGATGAAGTCATTAAAGTACCGTTCTGAACGCTTTCCTGGTCATGAAGCTGGGATCTGAAGCCAAAAGATTCCAAGTAAAACCCATGTTCACCCCATGCACTCTCTGGTAGTAAACACAGTTTGCTGGAAAATCCATCATTTAGACCATTAACTTCGATGATTTTCGCATTTACAGGCGCTCCACTCATTGTGGTCACTGCGGATTTCCCATTGCTATCTTTGAGTACCTGAGGCTATGGACGAAATATGCCATTATCCTATCATCCCCACGATTTCATCATGGGTTTTTCACGATAAAAAAAAAATCTATTGTTATCCCAGTTATCACATGATTATCCTTTTATTTTAGCCATATCAATCCATAGTAAACCATATAAAAAGCCAAAATTCCCATTAATTAAATCATCATGTTTGGTTATGAAGCACTTGTCCTGACAAGAACCATCTGAGGACGCCACTTTGACCATCTGTTCCCAAGATGTACAGGATTGATGAAACCATTGGTGAAACCGTTGGTGAAACCGTTGGGGACATTTGAAAATATTGATGAACATTGGGAACATCTTGAATACTTATATATATATATATATATTTAATTACCTATATATATTTACTTATATACATATATTTATATATATATAGGTGTTTCAATATGGTCCCAACGGTTGATTTTTAGAAAAATCGAACCATTTTTATCACTTTGATTTTCACTCACTGAGATGGTTGAATCGCTTGAATCCCCATGAATTTTCAGAAAAACCGATGCTATGATAACCGTCCCAGCATATCCATGGATATTCCATAATTCAGTGGTTTTTCCATCCTGACTTTTTGATGGTGAATTTGTTGATGTCACATGGATAAACCATCTAAAATTCAAAACCCAATCCAGGATTGTCACAATAGGGATTTACCCTCTGGTAATTTAACATAGCTATTGAAAATTGCCATTTATAGTTGATTTACACATCAAACATGGTGATTTTCCATAGCTATGTTAGTTTACCAGAGGGTAACCATGTGACTATTGATAATTCCACCTGAAAATGTTTATGGTCACATGGTTAAATCAAAATCCCGATTTTGTTGATGGTTAAATCATTTTTTTAATCTAAATCACCGAGAGAAAAAAACACCAGGACATCCCATTACACTGTTACACTCCATTTCCCATAAAATCATCATAAAATCCCATTAAATCTGGGTAAATTTCATCACGACCTCACTGTTCTCCCTCACTATAATCATAGTGAGTAAGGGAAATGATCCCCAAATGGCCCAACAATTCAGGTTAGTGAAATATTAAATTTTACCCAGATAAAATCACTGTTGTTCACAGATGAATCACCATCGAATATCCCATGAAAAATCAACATGTTATACCCTCTGGTAATTTAACAGTTTGCTATGGAAAATCACCATTTTATAGCTGGGAAAATCCACTATTTCGACTGGGCCATTTTCCATAGCAAACTGTTAGTTCACCAGAGGGTAACATGTTTCATAGATGAGTCCCCATGAAATCCCATCGAATCTGATTAAACATCTGACTTTTTTTGTGACCGATCGACTGGTTTAGATGAAAACCCCGACTGAATACATCCATGAAAACCAGTTCGTTATATCTACCATTAAGCATAGTTAAGTAGCTAAGCCACTTATAAGGTATAAACCCCATGAAAACTGTAGTTATATCAAGTTATATCTACCATTATATCACCAGTTCGTTAATTCAGCTATGTAACAAATAACACCATTATATCACCATATACCATTACCATCTGGTTATTTAACATAAACCATCTATTTCTATGGGCCATTTCGTTAATAACCATGGCTATGTGAGTCATAACCACTTCGTGAATTCAGCCGTTTTGCTCAGGTGATCTTGGATTCCACGTTGATCACGTTATGCATCTCTCTGGGCTGCGTCTTCTTGGGCGTCTTGGTCTTCACACGTTCCACGCACCTGGCCATCATCGTGATGACCATCGTGATGACCATCGTCATTGGCCTGCTATTCTTCATGGTCATTGCCGCTGGGCAGTTGAATCACCTCAGAACACTACCTCGCTCGCTGAATCTGAATGTTTCTAGGGAATCAGACTCCCAAGATGGCCAAAAAACTTTCAGGTGAGTGATTTTTTGGTTAATTTACCCAGAAGAATTCAGCGAAATTTCGGGAGTTCACAGAACAATTGATGAGTTTTGGGGGAGTTGATGGTAAATTTTCATGCTAGCTATTGAAGAATGAATTGTCTTGCCATCAGTATCCAGTTTCATGGTATTTTCATGGGACTGAATCATGAATAAATCGATTTTTACATCGTTTTTTTTTTGCGGTCTTAACTATCAAAGATCTGTGGACATGGTTGATAGATGATGAATTATTTCATGGGGATTTACCCTCTGGTAAACATACAAAAAGCTATTGAAAATCGCCCATTTATAGTGGATTTACCCATTAAAAATAATGATTTCCCATGGTTTTATGTATGTTTACCAGAGGATATTTCATGGGGATGCCCAAAAACACACTATCCGCGGTCTTTGAAATAAACATGTTCAACATCGTTTCGGTTTTTCAGGACGAAAATTCGGCAGATGTTTTACCAACCAAAAAGTGTAATGGATTTACTGCTGTCCATCACTAAATCCCACGCCAAATGGAAGGTTCTGGGTAAATTTCATCACGACCTCACTGCGACCTCACTGGGAATCATGGTTTATTTTAGGGGAATCATCCCCTTTTACGGCCCAACAATTCAGGTTTGTGAATTATTATAATTTACCCAGAAGGTTTAAAGTGCCCTTGACTACTGGAATATGTTCATAGATCCCAATTGAGGACATACCCCAGAAACATGGCTTAACTATGGTTTTTATATGTATTTCAAAGTATTTTTTTGTTTTAAATATGGCTTAAAGTATCTATAATTCACCTTATTTTTCCATATATTGTGAATAATAATCCCACCTGACGAACTCATATTTTTGAGAGAGGTAGGTATACCACCAACCAGATATGGCTTAAAGTATCTATTTTTATTCACCGAGAAAGCCCCAGCCGTCTCCAACGTCTTAGATCATGAAGTGGTCCATCGGCGCCATCGAAGTTCTCTCGCTGATTGTCTTCGTGGGCTTTGCCGTGGACTACTGTTTGCATCTGCCGGGGCAACTCAGGTGGTGTTTGGTGAACAAAAACTGATGGGTATCTGATTGGTGGCTTGGAACCATGGAATTTTATGACTTTCCATTCAGTTGGGAATTTCATAATCGTAAATAACTGATGGGTATAACTGTTAGGTGAACAAAACTCAACTGATGGGTACAACTGACCATAGAAATAGTGGATTTACCCATTGAAAATGGTGATTTTCCATAGTTATGTACATTGTATTTATACCCATCTGATTGGTGATATTTTGTTACTGACTCTTTGATGGGTACAACTCTTAGGTATAACTATGGGATCGAAGAACTGTTAGGTATATAAAATTATATAACTATATGGAATAACTAAGCCTCCATAAGTTGGGATATAATCACAATTGGGTTACTATAAATCCCATACTCAACGCCGCTTCAAGAAGCGGCCTTTTGAGTATCCCAGGATCATCCAGCCCTGAGTCCCATGATTGTCCCATGATCCCGGTGGATAAAGTTCACATCAATGGGATTTTTGTCATGGGATAAATCAAATCATCTATGGAATCCCATAGTTATTGGACTAAAAAAACATCATTCATGATTTATAGATGATTTACCGATTTACCCATTAAGAATGGTGGTTTTCCATAGCTATGTAAACGTTTACCAGGCAGGGTATTGGGAAAAAAACATCATTCATCCATAGATGTCCCAAATTCCCATTGGTTGATGAACAGAGAGGTTTCTTCAGGTTTACCCCTGAAAAACAACAGGTGTGTTTGATGATGGTACAGTATACCAGCTCCCGGCCCAAAGCTATTTTTACCAAAAAGGACCTGATTGTATCCCATGATACTGCCCTCAGCATCCATGAATCTTAGCTAGTGGAGTCATAGACATTAATCTATCCCCCAAGTATATAGAGAACATTGAATATAGCCTCTTATCTCTTAGTAATTTAGCATAGCTATGGAAAAGCACCACTTTGAAGTGCAGTAAATTATCGCACTAAATTGCCGCGGCTTCCATAGCAACTCTTGAATAAACAGATGGTAAATGATGATTCTGCCGGGAAGCTCAACTTAGAAGGGGAAGGTGATTTTTTTTCGCCGCGAATGTTCAATGGCCATTCCAGGAACCGATTTTTTGGAGGTACCTACCATCTATAAGGCCTATTTTTTAGGGCTATATATGGGGATATACCCCCAAAATATGGCCAAAAATATGGTGCAGTACCTCCATAAATTGGATCCTGAAATTCCCATTGAAATGTGTTTGTTTTTTTGGTTGATTTTGAGTCATCCGAAAATGTTGGTTGGTTTGAGTCAGTTGAGATTTACCATGTAACTGCGCGATGGGAATGGTTGGTTATTTTGGTGGATTATCCATTGAAATACATCCCATGTGATATCCCCATTACTTCAATGGAAGTTTCAGGATCCCAAAATGGAGGTACTGTACCATATAAGGGCATATTTTCTAGGGATATTCCCTTACATAGGCCTTATATAGGCCCTATATATGGTAGGTACCTCCAATTTAGGTTCCTGTTGCATGGCCATTGATTACTTGGTGAATCCACATCTTCCAATGTTTGCTGAAATTCCAATGTTTGGTGCATAGATGTAACAACCAAGATGTTTGGTGAATCCACATTTTCCAATATCTTCATGTTCTGTGAAATTCCAATGGTTCGAATGTTTGATGCACAGATCCACTGATCATATGAATCCATCTATGTCCACCTATCCACTTATCCCTTGAAATCCCCAGAGCAAAAGCACAGTTTTCGCCGCCATTTGTCACGTCTCCTGAGGTCGCACAAGTACCATTCGTGTCATATCACGGATGTAGAGGAGATTGATGAAGTCGAAGAAGAGGAGGTACGAGTATACTGCGTTCTGCGGATGTTGGGATGGAAAAAGGTATGATTTAACCATGAGAATATATGAGCATATATATATATATGAAAATCCAGCATGAAAAAAAAAAATGGTGGTGGAACTTTGAAGCGAGAAGAATGGTGATTGAATGATGAAAAAGTATGTTTAGACTTCGGAAATTGGGATCTAATGATCAAACATTGCGATTTATGGCCAGAAAATCATGAATGTCACCAGCAAAAACCATCCAAAAGGGGTGAAAACATATGGATGTGGGTCAAAATGGACGACCTAGGGGACCACAGATGTTAGTCTAGTTTAGTATTAGCCATCCATAATTTTGGGGTACCTAATTTTGACCCATACCCATATGCAAGCTCAGAACATCTGCGACATTCAAGTGTCAGACATGGTCGGGTCGAAAGATCACGACGTTTCCGACGTTTCAGGTGTAGCAGAAAAAACCCGTCGGATGATCGAAGCCGAAATCTTTCCCCAAAGTCTGGTTGTGGAAGATCGATGTTTTGGAGTTTCATATGTTTGGGCTTGGGGTTTCCATTTTTATGGGCTATCCCCAAAGATGATAGGTAAAAATTTCATGGAAAAGCCCAAACCAATAGCTGGATGATAACTACAAGGTTGCGCCCCCCCAGTTATAAGTTGGTTTATAGCCATAGTAAGTATAGATATATCTACCATAAATCATAGTTATTGGAGTTATATTAACCAACTTAGCTAACTATGGGGCACCACCTTGTAGGGGTACCCCCATGACTTGGGAAACCTCCATCTGATCTTGGCCAACATCCCCAGCCATGGTCAAGGAAAAAACCAGCGGATCCATCGTTGGAAAACATCTTTTTGCACATTTAAAAAGTGAATACCTGTGTTGTCCTTTAAAAAAGAATCTGATATCTTGAGTGAATAGCTAAACTATCCTAAACTTGGAAATATCTGGAAATCTTGTTTTTTAGATATGCTTCCAGTTTGGCCAGTCTTACATAAACGAAGCTTACACCATTTTACCCTCCGAAATTTGCTGGAAAATCCAGCATTTACAGATGATATTCCCAATAAGTTTTTCCAATGACAGAGGATTGCCACGTTGACACCGGAGGGTGTGAAAGTATACTCCATGAATATCCCATGAACGTTCCATTATTTCCCATTGTCAATGGCCATGCAACAGGAAGCTAAATTGGAGGTACCTACCATATATATCCATATATAAGGCCTATGTAAGGGAATATCTCTAGAAAATATGCCCTTATATGGTACAGTACCTCCATTTTGGGATCTTGAAATTCCCGTTGACATTATATCAATTATATCCCTATTTTTTTCATCGTTTTTGCTGTTTCAATCCCAATGTTTCTATGGTTGAACGATATTATTCTAGTGTTATCCAAGTTATCCCATTATTATCGATATTAAATCATATTAAACCATATAAAACCCATATTAAAGCCATATGAATCCATATTGAAGCCATATGAAAATCCCATATAAAACCCGTATGAAAGCCATGTTCAACCCTTGGGGTTGAACGATCGTGAGAGGTTCCGGAGAACGAAACCATGGCGCAGCGGATTGGCAGGAGAAATTCCGGAAGAACCGCAGGGTTTTGTGGAGAAGTAGAGAACAACTGCTAGTTGGTGGTTTCAAACATGTATACCCATCATTACAATGGTTAATCAATACAGGATGGGACCCCCCAGTTATAAGTTGGTTTATAAACCAGTATAACTCCCATTAACTATAGTTATATCTACCATAAACCTGTGTTAAACCACTTATAAACCAACTTAGCTATCTTGGGGGCCCCACCCTGTAGTATTTTTGGTATTTTTTTCATATGGAATCTGATTGTCCCATGATCCCAGTGGATAGTAAACATCAATCAATGGGATTTTTTCATGGGATAATCTTATCATCTACGCAATCCATCCCATAGTTATTGGAAAGAAATCATCAAATCTATAGATGTCCTTTTCCCATTGGTTGACTCATAGAGGGGTTGAAGGTTTACGCCTTTAACAGGTCAATGATGATAGATGGTATACCAGCTCCCGGCCCAAACCTATTTTTACCAAAAGGACATTATTCATAGAGAACAACTGGAATCGAAAATTGTCCAAAGGTTTTGTCTGGTGGTTTGGAACATGAATTTTATTGTTCCATATATTGAGAATAATAATCCCAACTGACTTTCATATTGTTCAGAGGGCTTGAAACCACCAACCAATTTTGATGGTTTATAAATTCTGGATTAATATGTCTTTGGATAAACCATTGATAAATCATAGGTATGACCTGTCTATAAACTCGGGATATGGATTAATTCATATGGAGGTTTCCCAAGTGATGGGGGTACCCCTAGAAACATCATCCAGCTATTTGTGGCTGGGCTTTTCCATGAAATAAATCATCCAGCGAGCTTGGGGTATCCTCCATTTATGAAAACCAAAAAAAAACATGTCCGGATGGTCGTGGAACTTTCAGTTTCGCCTCCACAAAAAGTGGAGAAAAAAGTCCGGAAAGCCATGGTGATTTTTTTTTGATGTAACTTTCAATGGATTGGTTTAAGGGAAAATTTACAGGAAACCATAGATTTTCCCATTAAGTATGGGGCTTTCCTGTAAATTTTCCCTTAATCCAATCCATTGAAACTTAGATGAAAGTGGTAGGCTATATGGAGAGTCGTGACCCGATTTGGGTGGATGTTATGATGTGATTTTTGGGAGTTTTCATTCCACCAATAAACTCACATAACCATGGAAAGATCCACCATTTTTTATGGGTAAATCCACTAGAAATGACCATGTTCAATAGCTTTTTGTATGTTTACCAGAGGGTAATTCCACGAATCATACCAAACTGGCTGTTGTTGATGAGTCATGGCCTATTGAGTGCGATACTGACCTTAAACATGGTGATTGTCATAGCAAACTCTTAAATTTCCAGAGGGTACGGGCTTTATTGGGAGAAAACCAACTATTTTATGGGAACTGAAATATATGATATATGATGTATAGCGAACAATTTTCTGATATGGCTTAGCTAAGTTTTTTTTGGATTTGCAAAGTGAATCTGTCAATGCAAATGGCATCCCCACGAGAATCGCCCCATGTGTTTCGGAAGGGCGTCGTTTCAAACGTGGCTGGGAAATCGGAAAAACTGGAGGTTTTAGTGGGAAAATCATCCATAAAATCTGGATGTTTCAAGCCACTGAAGGTTATTCATGACATTCTTTAGGGGCCTTCTGGATCCTCTCTATTTGAAACTTGTGATTGATAGTTGTGGCATCAAAACTTATGAATTTTTCAGAAACCCAATGCCATCAACCTAGCATTTGGGATCATTTCAGGTACTCGTATGTGGTTTTTCAGGGATGGTTTTATGATTCGATCCACCACATTATACCATAGTTGAGTGGATGAACATCCATTTACCCAGCTATTTTGAGGCTAGGGCTGGTATTTGAGCCAGTTCGCCAGTTCGTTGGTTTCCGCCCCTTTCACTCTTCCAATCCGATCGAACTATTCAAAGTGCAGATATTCCTGACATTCTCTAACATATATGTAGACGGTGTATATATAATTATATATATAGAGAGAGAGAGATTGGTTTAAGAAAAAAATCTTCAATATTTTGTTATCCCAGTCTCTTGATTATATATTAAATATCGTCATCACTATATATATATAACCATAGATTTTTTATCCCAATGTTTCTGTGTTTCCGGTTTCCTGTAGATTCCCAACTGGATCCAACGAGAAGATATGTCGTCGAAACTCGCAGGAAGAGTATGTCCATGTCCGGCCCTGAACTTTTCTCGGTCCGGTGGGTTGAAAAAAGGTCAGTAAAAGAAAGATGTTTGCGAAAAACGGCGAACAACTGTAGCAGTTGGTGGATGGTTTATCCGTTGATCCCCTCAGAAAAAAACATGGTTTCGAGTGTGACGGAATCCCAATAGAAACTGATGGTTTCGGATGTTCTCCACTTAAGATAGAGCTTGGGTACCTGAAAATGAATGGTATATCCCCAAAATAATCTCTGATCCTCCAGCAGTTGGAGCAACTGCGGAGTCAGAGCTGTTCACAAAGTCTATGGTTCCCTGGATTTCGGCATTTCAATACTAGAAATGCCATAGAAATGCCATAGAAATCCCATGGTTTTCCAAGTGTTGTTGCTACAAAATGATCATACCAACATTATCAACTCTTGGTTGTATCCCCTTGCTTAGCTCAAATTCACCTCAAGTTCTCTGGGGTGAAATCTATGGATGCCCGAAAAAAGTTCCAAGGAAAATAGCTCAATGATGACCTAAAAAAAATGATAGTATACCAAGAATAGTAGCTAAATGATAGATAAATGCTGTAAAAAAGTAGCTCAATGATAGATGGTATACCAAGACTCTTCCTATTCTTGGTGAAATTTTCCAGAAATCTCTACAGGTTGGGGCCCCCCAGTTATAACTGGGTTTATAAACCATTATAAGCCCTATTAACTATAGTTATATCTACCATAAAGCCACTTATAAGGCAACTTAGCTATCTTGGGGGCCCCATCCTGTAGTGAACTCCCCAAAAAAAGGCACCATTTTTGCAGCCGAGGGCAGGTGCCGTGGCCAAACCTGGCGGCACCAAGCGTGTGAGCATGAAGATCTCCGATGCCCCGGCCGCTAAGGCTGTTTTTACCGATCTCCTGGAGGGATTGGAAGGTTCCCCCAAGCAGGCTATCATAGCTATATATGGTATACTTAGATGGGCCATGGAGTTAGGGAAAACTAGTTAGTAACTGGGGTTTCTTTACCCCCAAAAAATCCCAATGAAATAAGCCATTTACTGACTAGTTGACTAACTCCATGGCCCATCTAAGTATATGTTGGTGGTATATATAGGCTATATATAGGTATATAGTTATGTATATCAGGGTTTTTTTGGATGGTTAATGGATGGTATATACACCTGAATACTTTTTGTAAAATGGTTGGTTTAATGGTGATATCACCATTTTGAATGGGTTAATCATGGTTAATAATGATTAATACTGGTTGCTAGGTCAATCTTAGATGGGTACAAACTAATCCTAACCAGTCTTTTGGTATCAATGGGAATATCTACTTTCACCAACAAAGAACTTATTTTTTTGCAGGGTATCTAAGCTTGGCAATGGTTGGTGGTTTGGAACATGAACGGATTATGACTTTCCATTCAGTTGGGAAGAATCATCATCCCAACTGACTTTCACTCCATCATGTTTCAGAGGGGTAGAAACCAACCACCAACCAGATAATTAATCATCAACCATCATCAACCATCATTAATCACCATTAACCACCATAAATCACCATTAACCACCATTAATCACCATTAATCACCATTAACCAACATGTTGCCCAAAACATGTTGCCCAAAAGGACATGAATTGATGTCCCCATGAAAACCGAGGATTTCACGACAGGAATCGATGTTGGGAGATGGGCCCATGTTTGGGGAGCGGAACTCCCCGCAAATTTGAGGCAGACATATCATGTCTCCGAAACAAAGCGACTGGTAAATGGGAGCAAGGTCAATGTGTGTTTGCAACTATATAATATATATATATAGATATAATGAATTATAGGCCATAGCAACCCCCAAAAGGATAGAGAAGTGAAATCCGACCAAAATCGTGACGATGCACAAAGAAACTGTCCTGTTTGGTGCTTTATTTTGGCCAGGCGACCACCGAGAAGAACAAGAAGGTCCTCTCGAAGAACCGGAGTTTGGCCCTCAGCCAGGAATTCAGGTTCTCTATTGGATCAAAGGTTACTGGTTGGTGGTTTCCAGTGGAAGGTCAGTATTTTTAGATGATGTTCCCATGTGAAATGCCCATTTCTAGCTGGGTGGTTTCAAACATTTCTTATTTTTCCATATATTGGGAATCCAATTATTGGGAAGAATCATCCCAACTGACTTTCATATTTTTCAAGATGCTTAAAACCACCAACTAGGTTAGTAAGGGGAATCATCCCAAAATAGCCCAAATAGGTTTCAGATGATTGAATGAAAATTTACCCAGACTATCACACTGATGATGACAATATGGGGGTTTCTTGCAATGAAAAATCCGCAATCATTTTAGGAAACCTCCGATGAGTTCCCCAGGTGGAAAATGGAATTTCTAGGGAAAGTATGAAAATCTATCGGAAATCTAGGGAAAATTAAGCTAAATCTGTAGGAAAATCTAACTTTGCATGACGTACTAAATAATTAGATCTATAGGAAGGTCATGATCAATGGGTTGTTTTGAGGGAAAATCAAGTTTAAGTATACTTCATTCACCCTTATGCCGCACAGTGCATGACTTAAAAAATGCTGCAGGTACTCGGTTCTTTGAGACCCAGTCATCACCATCACGTCATCATGTCATCATGTTATCCCGGATACATTTCCCACATGATATTTCCATGAATTCCACCGAATCACATATATATATACCCTCTGGTTATTTAACATAGCCATGGAAAATCCCTTATAAATGGAGGTTTTAATGGGAAAATCATCTACAAATGGGACATTTTCCATGGCTATGTTAAATAACCAGAGGGTATATATAAATATACATACCCTCTGGTAAACTGAGATAACTGTGGAAAATCACCATTAAAATAATAGGTAAATCAACGAACTAAATGGGCAATCTATTCAATAGCAAACTGTTAGTCATTACCAGAGGGCATGTATATATATATATGTATATTCCATGGTTGTTGGTCAAATGCCTCATTGATCCCATGCTTTACATAATTAAGTGTCAAAAATGGCAACATACCCTCTGGTAAATTAACAGTTCGACCCTGAAAATCACCAATTTATAGTGGAAACTAGTCTTCCAACCCCTATCTACTGGCAGGGTCGAACTGTTAATTTACTGGAGGGTAAATGAAACAATAATTCCTTGATGATCCCTGATGATCCCATAGATCTTCCACAAACATCACCAAAAAGCGAGCTTGGTTTTGGATATGTCCCGTTCGTATCCCCAGGTGCCGAACGCTTTGAACGCTCCAAATATGCCTTGGAACGCATCGGGGGGTCCATTGTAGGGGACCACAGTAGGGAGCGAAAGGGAAAGAATGGGCACAGTGGTTTATACAATGTGAGGCCCCCAAGATATCTAAGTTGATTTATAAGTCCAATAACTATGGTTTATGGCATTTATAACTATAGTTACTGGGGCTTTTGTTAACCAACTTATAGCTGGGGGGCCTCACATTATATGTGGATTAACCCTACTTATCCCATTTAGAATCAGAGATACAACCTATTTACAAAGTGGGATGAGATAACCCAGAAAAAGGTGGAGGTTTCCATAAACGATGGAACCCCCATAACTGGATGGTTTATTTTATGGAAAGTCCCAATATGTATGATATGATGTATGATTTATATATGATTTTCATGTATTATATTAAAAAAAATTATTTTAGCGATTTTATATATATATGATTTATATATTTTGATGTCCCAATACATCCAATTATTTATTTTAGCGATTTTATGTATGATATGATGTATGATTTATCATATGTGTCATATACATTCGCAGGATGGTGCCATATGGTGCCCCCTTTGCTTTCGCCATATCCTTCAGTTGAGATATGGCGAAAGGTTGAATTAGCAATGGTTTATGGTAGATATAACTATAGCTAAGTTGATTTCTAACTCCGATAACTATGGTTTATGCTGGTTGGTGGTTTGGAACATTTTTTATTTTCCATTTCATATGGGACGTCATCCTTCCCATTGACGAACTCCATCATTTTTCAAGATGGTTATTGCACCACCAACCAGACTATGGTTTTTGATATTTGGAACTATAGCTGGTTGGTGGTTTGGAACATGATTTTTTTGACTTTCCATATGTTGGGAATAATAATCCCAATTGACTTTCATATTTTTCAGAGGGGTTGAAACCACCAACCAGTAAAGCATGTACCATGTGAGTATGATATATTATCTTATATATTATGTCAATCCAAAACAATGCTGGGGTCATCTGTCATATTCCCAACGTAATTATTATCAGTATATGTGCCATGGATTGTCATCAATCCATGTTTGGAATTGAATCTACCAATTAAATTTCCCCAGGATCGTTCGTGTTTCACCAATTAATTTTCCCGTGATCGTTGGTGTTTCACGAGTAAATCCCATTGTAATTCGACCCGATCGCGCATATCTTTGACATAACCTCCACTTCGAGCGAGCAAATAAGGTTGAGATCGGAAGCCCGAAATGCTTAACTGGTTGGTGGTTTGGAACATGACTTTTATTTTCCATTTCATATATGGGATGTCATCCTTCCCATTGACTTTCACTCCATCATTTTTCAAGATGGTTATTGCACCACCAACCAGCTATGGTTTATCATATTTGGAACTATACCCTCTGGTAAACTAACATAGCTATGGAAATTCGCCATCTTTAATGGGTAAATCAAGGAACTAAATGGCCATGTTCAATGGCCATGTTCTAAAGATTTTTTCGAAAGCCTGGTGGTCATTGGCAGCGTTGGTGAAGGCAACGAAGATGATCCATAATTTTTCAAAAAGCGTTGCATCCCATTTGTTCATGATCATGGGATACCATCATATTAACGTTAATATTGATGAACTAATATTAATATATCTATATTTAATATCTATGACATCAATATCTATAGTTGTTAGATCTAATAGATGATCATTGACATCAATGTCTATTAGTTGTTATATCCTTTTATAAAACTCATATGACAATGACAAGTACCCTCTGGTAAACTAACAGTTTGCGAACTGGACAATCACCATTTATAGGTAGATCAACGAACTATGGAAGGATCAATTTCCATAGTTTTTTTGTATGTTTACCAGAGGGTAGTGTTTTTTGGTGATGGTTATAAATCATCCAGTTATAAATCATCCAGTTATAAATGGATTACAATCAATAATCCCATGAAAACTGGTTCGATATATCACCAACAAAAAACAACATCCTGTGACATTGGATTACGGGCACGATGTAGAAAATGTTCACGTCTCCAAAAAACCAATCCATGTCGCCCCAGGTGGGATCTGCTTTGACGACCATTGGCTCTGCATGTTTCCTCTTGCCCTGCACGATGCATGTCTTCTTCAAGCTGGGAGCTGTTGAAGCTCGGAATGGACGGGACGGGATTGAGCTGTTTGGAGTGTTCATAAAGGGTGGGGCCCCCAGTCGAGCTCGCGTTCAGTTGGTGAACATAAGTGGTTGAATTCAATGGTTTATGGTAGATATAACGAACTAGTTACTGGGGGTTTTGTTATGGTTTATAAACCAACTTATAACTGGGGGGCCCCATCCTGTAAAGGTGGGGATTTATGGACTGTTCCTAAAGGTGATAGGGGTGGAGTGTGTTGGCTAAGTTGGTTTTTAGTGTGATTTTTGGGGGTTTCTGGTGAACGATAGATCTGTGTAAAGCAACTCGTAAATGGGCACAAAGCTGTTGGGAAGCAAGAAAACTCAATAAAGATCGGGCTGGTGGCTTAAGCCCCGAAGCCAATGAATCAGGCTCCAACCTATAGGGTGAATGGTAGCCACAAGGGGAGGAAATGGTGAATTTTTCTCTACCATTTACCCCGCCTTGAGACCTGGGTTGTTGTGAGAGACTTTGTGAATGAAAGATCTATGGATTGTCCCAAATCAAAATGAATCGCTTGAGGATTGACCCATTCTCAGAGCTATGGATAGTGTAAGACGATTCAAAATTGAGATGCTCTGTGTGAAAAACAATATGAAAGAAGGCAACAGCAAACACAGATATGGGTGTCTGGTTGGTGGTTTCAAACATGATTTTTATTTTCCATTTCATATATGGGATGTCATCCTTCCCATTGACGAACTCCATCATTTTTCAGAGGGGTATACCACCAACCAGTATATTATCCCATTATTATCCCATTATTATCCATATTAAAGCCATATTATCAACCATTTTACGGGGATATATAGAGGGGTAGGGCTCAAGCACCAACCAGGTGGTTCAAAATCATTGACCCCACGGTGACCTGGATCTCCCATGTTTGTACCTAGAAATCATGGGAAAATCATCTGGTTTTAACCCCCTCAGATATCAGATGTAATAGATAGATTGTATACATTTTATATATTAAAAATGTTCTTAAGAAAATATGTCCAATGATATGGATATATATATATTTATTTACCTATTCATTTGTTTACGTATTTTATTTAATTTTGTTTACATCTTATATAGATCACATGATTTATTTACAATCGTATGTTAGATTATGTAAATATATGATGTGTACATCCTGCAATATATATATATATATATTGTTATATAGACCGATGAATATATATGTTTTTATAATAAGATTTATGTGTACACCAAAACTCTAAAACCCATTAGGTTTTCTTATGGATGTATATATATATATGATATAGTGTGTACGTATAGTATGTATATAGTATATTACTATATCTTATTATATGGAGATATATATTATGAACTATGATGTATATATACTAATTGATACGTTCTATATATGCTATATATATATATGTATATACAGATTATATATATACACTATATATATACTATATATATATATATCTCTACACTATATATATACTATACATACTATATATATTTATTCACTATATCTATATATATATATATATGTATAATATCCCATATCCTACTCCCAAGAGAACTCCCTCACAGACCGCCGAGGTCTGCGGGGTGACGATCTACGCGGTGATCTTCTCGTTGATTCCGCTGCCGGCGGTGCTGATGTGCTTTGGACCTTGCGGTGCCTTTGGCGAAACGGAGCGGAGCGGATGGCTTTGGATCACCTGGAGGTGGACTCCATAGCGATTCAAATCATGGACTATCCGACGGATATGATGGATATGATGGAAATTTTTAGTTACCAACTAGAAATGGAAAACTGAAAATCTGGTTGCCCTCCGGTAAACATACAAAAAACTATATATAAACAACAATTTTCAATGGGTAAATCCACTATAAATCACCATTTTCAATAGCAAACTGTTAAATTACCAGAGTGTATACTACATGGTTGATGATTTAATGAGAGGTTGATCCACCTAAATATCCATATCAATATAACAAGTATGGACTATATGAGCCATGAACAAAATACCCTGGTTTATTGGGGATTACGATGGCCCCCATAGGATTGGGAAACCGTTTTCAACCAACAAACGTATACCAACTAGTATTTCATGAGATGGGATAGGGGTATGTTTTATGGCTCATATGACTATATGATATTTCTATATATCACCATCACTTATATCACCATATGATAATAGATATGGTTAAGTATAGGATGATATGTATATATAATAAATAAATATATATATATAATAAATATATATATTTTTAGAATTTATGGATATGATGGGGATACAATGGGGATAAGTATGACTATACTTGACTGTTGATATTGATATGTTTCATATGTCATATGTCGATGATTTTGCTGGAGATGGGCCAGATGGGGAGTTTTGCTGGAGGTAAATCACAAGGGCCGCTTGGTGCAACTACCCGGCCTGGTAAACTCTCACATAAAACGATGGAAAGATCCACCATTGTTGAACAGGTAAATCCACGATTTCTAAATCACCATGTTCAAGTTCGCAAACTGTGAATGTCATTACCAGAGGGTATAGCATCATATATCCCATGAAATCCCATTGAATCACCATTGAATCCCATTAAAACACCATTTTCAATAGCTTTTTGTATGTTTACCACAGGGTAAACCCAACAGCTAGTGGGTTTGGGCAAACCGAAAATGTGGGGATTGAACCATCAAAGATTGGAGAGTGGTCGTTACGAGAATAGCTGGGTGCTGGGAGAGAAAAAAGCTGATTCTCTATTATGAAATCTAATTCATCATTCAAAAATATGAAAATCTATTATGGATGATCTATTATGGATGATCTATTATGAAATCATCCAAAAATATCCAAAAATCTCTAATAAAAGCATTTTCTCATTCATTTGGTGAAAATATCCAAAAAAGGGAAAAGTCGGTGTATGTTCACCAAAAATTGGATAGTTTCTTCAAAAGTTCTAGTATACTGGAGATCTAAAAAAGTGGGATAATGGATCATCATAGGATCATAGTTTGCTATTGGCGATGTGGGATAGAGATCAGGGATATCAAGCTGACGGAGCTCAGTGGGAGAAGAATAGGATAATTGGGTGGTACCCCCCAACATAGCTGTTGAAAATGACCACTTTATCAAATTATTTTTTCCATAGCTATTGGATTTGCTGAAGATTATGTTTTGCTTTCTCAATGCTTGATAAACCCCCTGAATACTAGTTCGGTGTATCCACCTAATCAACCATGTTAGAAGTGCGTCAACTTCGCGATTTGAAATTACCATAGGGCCTTAGCTTCATGATGATTTTCCAAGATGTTCCCCGCATTTCGCATATGTTTTCACATCTTTATCTGGTTGGTGGTTTGGAACATGAATTTTATGTTTTCCATATATTGGGAATTTCATAATCCCAACTGACTTTCACTTCATCATTTTTCAGAGGGGTAGGTATACCACCAACCAGTATATAACTCCATCCATAGTTACCATAGTTATTACCATTGCATCCCATGAAAATCTCTGTCGTTTGCATGCAGATTTTCCCATGTGGGTATGGATCAATACCTATTAATACCATTTTTAGGGGAATGAACATCCATTTACCAGCTATTTTGATGTGAACTACAGGGGTACAAGGTTTTGACACACTGCCA
>Ga0126342_10002138_pt1 | contig 30059 bp, 31 predicted proteins | sample Cyp1metagenome_FD_92528 | JGI IMG/M metagenome (GOLD analysis project Ga0126342, IMG submission 92528) | Coral microbial communities from Lord Howe Island, Old Settlement Bay, Australia - Cyphastrea 1 metagenome | ecosystem: Host-associated > Invertebrates > Cnidaria > Coral ...
CCTGTTGAACTGACCTGCCTCTGCACCAAAGCCTCCCAGACCTTCTCCGGAACCTTCTCCGGAACCCTGTTGAACCTGACCCGGCTCTGCACCAAAGCCTCCCAGACCTTCTCCGGAACCTTCTCCGGAACCTTCTCCGGAACCTTCTCGGAACCTTCTCCGGAACCCTGTTGAACTTGACCTGGCTCTGCACCAAAGCCTCCCAGACCTTCTCCGGGACCTTCTTCAGAACCTGGTTGAACCTGACCCGGCGCCTGCACCAGTGCACACCAGAGCTATTCTGGCTGAAGACCCCATTAGCTTACGCTGTTGGGGAAAAAACGTGTGTTGGAATGTAGATAACACGATAATTTTTCATAACGCTGGCGACAATGCTGATTTTGAAAATGATGATCGTGCTGGTGATCTGAACCTGATGACCATGATGACAATGGTGAAGGTGATGCTGCTCGTTTTGAAGTTGCTTCCTTGATGCGCATGACGACTGTATTCATGATTTTGCTGAAGCTGGTGGAGATGATGGTGATGGTGATGATGATGATGATGATGGTGGTGGTGGTGACCATGATGGAGTGATGACGATGGTGGTGATGATGATGGTGATGATGATGATGATGATGATCATGATTGGCGACGGTGCTGGTGCTGTTGCTGGTGTTGGTGCTGACGTTGCCAGTTTTTAGAGTTTGCCAACGATGTCGTGTTGTCCATCTATGTCTTTTTGATTCGTGTTTTGATTCGTGTCTTGTCACTTGCAATGTTTTTGTTGCCAAATGACGTGTATCCGGTTTTCTCAAAGAATTAAAGCGTGAATTGTGCAATGTGTGTTGCGGAGACGTGCGGGGTGCAAGGAGATCTTCCGGTCGTGTAAACACGTTTTACAACAAATCGATTTTATTGGGGACAGATGTGTTCACTTCCCCTGGCAGAATCAACAGCAGTTTCATCCGTGCTGTCACTGCGCAGGAGAAAAATGAAGATGTTTTTTCAACATGCTAATGATGACGATGACTCTTTGACCTTGTTAATACTTCATTTGCATACTTGCGTACATGAAACTGAAAAGGTTCAAGGCGCAAGAAGTCTGGAATTGATTTTAAGATGTTCGAGTCAACTTGTTGGCTATGCTTGTGCACTTTCCTTGGAAGCTCAACCCCCTGTCCTTACCATATGGCTGAGATTGGTCGCGCCCCAAGTGACAAAACTGTCACCAGTTCAGTGAATAGAATATCAGGACAGACGCTGTTTTCTGATATTTTCAATTTTCAATCAGTGCTGGCAAGCAACCAATTCTGGGCAATTTCTTGAGATGTTTGATTTAACTTGAAATGTATTAAAAGCATCTCTTATACATGTTGCTGTTGGGTTTTTGAGGGCACAATGCGTGAGTCGCACATCACTGCCACATGCATCCACCGTTCAGCGTCTTTTCAAACTCCTCTAAGGACAACATCCTTTCTATTGACGAGTGGAAGGATGTGCTTAGTGAGGAGAAGGCTAGATGTGAACGAGATGAGACCGTTCGGAGAAGTCAAAGCTCTTCTAGAAAGCCAAAGCTTCAACAGGATGAGCTGAGATCATGAAGATTTGAAAGATAATTGATGTTAATTGGCTATTGAAGTCAGAGCATGTGGAACGCTCAAAGACCCAAGGACTGGAATCTGGTGCTTCTTTTTTTGCGACAGATTGTTCAAAGTGCAGCTGTGTGTGGCACAGGTAAAGCATTGGTTTGCAGCACAGGGGCTTTCTATTTCCGATCCGGACCTGCTGTAGAAGATCCTGGTGCCTTGGCCCATCTTCTGGGAGTCTGATGGGACAACTTAGTACACAGTGGACTGATGTGAAAACTAGCCAGTTGTAACCGAGCGCAACTTGAAGTTATGGTTGCTATGCCTCAAGAATCTTCAACATACAGTATCCTTGTAATGCTATGCTGTGGTCCATGCTCCCTGAAGTCAGCTTGCAGCTCCGCTTATAGGAACCTGATGCCCAGGAAGCAGTCCTTGGAAAATCAAAGCAGATCCATGTGAGAAAACAGAAAGGTTGACATTCTCTTGGTCTGTCTTGGTTTTGCCCTTGTATGAACTATTGACATTATCTTTGTTCATACCGAAGATCTCGCAGCCTGTCGACACCCGAGGACACCTCTGGAGATCGCCAACTAGATTTGGAGGAACTGATACAGGGAACAGCACGTTTGCAAGGCAAGTTGGCGGGCACTGTTTGCGAGTTTTTAGACGCAACTTTGTCGCGGAGAGAAACTTAGCTCTTTTTCTGATGATCGACACAAATGAACTTGTTTGCACAAGTCCCAGATGTCGGTGTGCGTTGCGATATGTCTGTACTTCCTTCTGCACGCGTTCTGCAATTGAGTCCAGGCTTTGCAAAGAGCCTTGACTTGGCAATTTTAAACATGGAGCAGAAGACCTTGCAGACACAGACCGAGGCCAGGGACAGTGGGACAGGCTACAAGATTCTGAAAGGTTCAGCAACATTCAGCAACCCTGTCCTCTACATTGTCAGATCCTGTGATTTTCTTCAATAGTCATTCATCCTATCCTCCTTCTGCTTGATTTTTTATCTAAGCTCACTGAGTACTCATCGGTGTGTTTATGTGCGTGTGTGCCTTTATGGTTGTCCGACTACTACAAGCAGGATGTGTGCGTTTTGTCTCTGATTCTCTTGTCATTCTGTTGTCTTCACTGCCTAGTGGCCTGCACAGAGTTGCGTCCTCACAGATGCCATGAGCCTCGCAGAGATCAGCTAGCGTGAAGACCAACAGTCCAGTGCACAGAAGACCACCTGAACGTGTTCAAACCCTTCACATGTCCATCCTTTCTAACCACAAACTTGCTAAATAGACTAAATCGACAGCTGAGAATTATCATAGGAAGTTTAGTTCGAAAACTCCCGAGTTTCGGACGAATGTCCAGGGGCAGTCTTGTCACCATGGCAGCCTCATGTCAGCATCATCCTGTCAACAACATAGTGAGCAAGAGCAGTTCGTGTGTGGGAGCAGTAGAGGAGTACGGTTCAGGAACGCGTGAATTCACGGGTGAAAACACTCTCGGGCGCGAGACCATTGCGTTTTTTCGGGTAAAGCAGCTTTTGGGATCGCCGAAGTAGGGTCTCTGTTTCCGCGGTTGCGGGCCTCGATCTGGGACAGTTGTCGACAAAAAGTGCAAGGCTGGGGCCTGTAAACTTAAGTTGGGGCCTGGGACCTGTAAACTTAAGTTGGGGTTTGGGGCTTAAGTTGGGGACTGGGGCCTGTGAACTTAAGTTGGGGCCTGGGGGGCTGTGCTTAAGTTGGGGCCTGGGGCCTGTAAACTTAAGTTGGGGCCTGGGGTTCTGCTTAAGTTGGAGTTAGAGTTTCACAAGTTCTGTTTGCCAGGGCTGTGCTTAAGTTACGGTTTCAAAACTTAAGTTTGCCAGGGTTGTGCTTAAGTTAGGGCTCTGTGTGATCTTAAGTTTGCCAGGGTTGTGCTTAAGTTGGTGCCCTGGGTGGTCTTAAGTTGGGGCCTCAAAAGTTAAGTTTGACTTGGCTGTGTTTGAATTCCGCGTTGACAAACTTAAATTGTTCCAACTTAAGTTTTGTAGACTAGGGCGCGCTCCCCCTAAGAGATTATATAAAAGAGAAATTGTGATTAGTTTTTTGTGGAACTTGAAGCTCCGGCTTTGACTTGGGCGCCAACACCCGGTGTTGTCGAATCTGGGGTAACAGCCCTGGCCGGCTCCAAACCCACCATTCCCTGTAAATACCAATGAATTTTTGAAATTTTGGAGAAACACATTATTTTGCCAGATTTTGGCTAGGAAAAGGAAGAAGAATGAGGAAAAGTAACAATTTTTCGAATTTTTCCCAGAACTCAGAACCCACCATCCCCTGTAAATATCAATGAATTTCTGGAAAACCCAGAAATCTGGGGAAACAACCCTGGCAGGCTCCAAACCCACCATTCCCTTTAAATACCAATGAATTTCTGGAAAAAAAAATGTTTTTTGGATTTTGGAGAAAAACATTAATTTTTAAGGTTTTGGCTAGGAAAAGGAAGGAAAGTACCATTTGTTTCCCAGAAATCTGGGGAAGCAGCCCTGGCAGGCTCCACACCCACCAAACAACAATCAGGGATCCAGAATCCAGACATATTTCAAGAAAGGACATATTTCAAGAAAGAATCAACATATTTCAGAAATATTTCAGACCCAGAATCAAACCAATATTGGGGTATCAGAAAACATCAGAAAATAATCCAGAAATAGTTCTGGATTCCTTCACTTTAGGCTGGTGGGATTTCACTACCCTATTGTTCACAAACACAATGTTCAATTGTTTGCATAGAGCTGACTTCCCCCCCACCTTCAGTTGCCTTTCAGCCAATCCTGTCTTGCAGGAAATTATGCAGAATGTTGGTTTAATCAGGCAGCAAACTGCTCTGCTGCTGAGGACACGCGACAGAGTTTTCAAGAGGGCTTCGATGAACATAAGTCCCACTTCCCAAGGGTATCTCACAAGTTTTTGTAAACAGTTTCCCAAGGTTTTACAATTTTCCACCATTGTGGTGCAATTTGCAATACCTTAGAAAAGAAAGGAGGGGCACAAGGTCCTCAGACAACAGATTTGCTTCTTTGTGGTACTTGTGGGTGCTGCTTTAAATTTGATAGTGAGAGAGCCTGGCAATATTCTCAACGCGGGCAATTGAAAATGTTTTATGCATCTTGGGGCAATTTTCACGATACCGTCCAGCCACCCAAGCAGCTGCACTGAGTATATAAATATGGGACATACAGAATACACGCATCCACAGAAACCAAATCAGCAGAAATGATATGGTCATTATTGGATTGGAAGTTGCATGTCCATCCAAGGCACCAAATCCGTTTTGTCCGAGTTGCTGGCCTTTGCAGGAACAACTATGATAGGAACTGCGAACAGACACTGCGTGCCTGAGGTGCTGCAAGACATGACCCGAAACAGCTGCACCTATTTTTGGTGGCTCTTTGTGAGTTGGATGAAAGGGTTTTGGCGATGAATGAAAATAACTCGTATGACTCATGTGTGGCATTTGGTACCATACTGAGTGGTTCCTTTTCTGATGGCGCGGTCTAGGAGAGCTCACTGGCACGCATTCCGACCGATCCGCATTTGAATCATATTGATATAGATAATGTTGGATTCCTGAAGAAATGTGACAAATATCATATTTCTTTAAAATTCGGTGCAGGATTCGCAAGCCTGACAGGTTGCGAATCACCAGCCTGCGCCCGCCTGCAGAACCGCTGCGATGATAGTGATTGAGATTTGGTTCCAGAGCGCAAAGTTCGAAGTCTGGCAACTAAAGCTTCGAAAAGCTTAGTTCTCTTCAACTCTGGCTACTTCGGATTTCAAGCATGGATTGTGCCTTTGTCAATATTCTTGGGGACACTTGACAGCAAACCTGATTGATGTCACACGTCCAACTTTTGATTGTGAAGCAGCGGAGAAGCCATTTCAGAAGAGCCTGATGCGTGGTCTATGTTTGACCTCTACTGTAGCGAAAGAATGGATTTACAAGGTTGCCCATGCAAACAGACATGTTGGGCTCCGGCTCCAAAAGCAAACTCAGCATGCCTGCTGTAGGTAGTACACTCTACGGACGTGTACAAGTGTGTACGGATGTGTACGGTATGTTCAGACCCGTTCCCTTCATCTTTTGCATCTTTTCTTGTCACGGGAAGCCGGCAAGGGGGGAGTCCACTGCTCACATCCAAGCTCAACATAGCTCAATTCCATTCAAAAAGCCATGCTGAGAATTCGAAATCACTGTAAACCAAGACAAGGTGTGCAAAAACATCTGATGCCTTCAATTGCCTTCACCAAGCACCTCTCCCATTCTTTTTGTGTTTCGGTAGTCGCTGTGCGAAGCATAGTGCCGTGGTGTTAAAGGCCGTTGCCTGTCAGAAAGCAGCTCGAAAGTCACTTGCCGCCTTTGAGTTTATCGTGTGTTTGAGACAATTTTGGCAAATTTGCAAGGATGCAATGTGACAGAGAAATGCTGTACTTCTCTCCCGCGCAAAGAATATCCCTACATTGAGCATACCAGGGGGTTTCTGCGGATGGCCAAGGGCTTCAGGATATTCAGGCTATTCAGATTTGTTTTTTTTCAATATTTCAATCAGTTGTATGACCTCGGCATTCCACTCTGAAACCCAGCCTCAATTTCAAGCAGTGACACTTGGAGCTGCGCGATCACTCGTCTCACCATCTTGATACAGATCTCTCAAGCCATGTCAATCCAGCAATGGGCAAAGGTGGCAAGGTTTCAACATGTTTCAACCGCTGAAGGACAAAGTCCGCATGCTGCGGCTGTCCGGCAACAATTTCGCCACCCACTGTGACAAGGAGTCTCCAAAGACAAAAGATCAAAATTGTCCTGTTGTAAGGCGACGCTGGCCAAATCAGACTCCTGTCGCGTGATTGTCCTTGAAGCTTGAACAGAAGAGACAGTCAATTATTGTACTGTACTAGTATATTATATTCATGTATTCTTGTTCTTGGTTGAGTGTTATCTATGATTACCTGCTGTTGACCAGATGCTGTGTGGTTTCAATGGCTCTGAGAAGCCTTTACAATAGGCAGGGTATCATCCTACTCGAGAGTGCTGCTATGAGCCTTGAATAATTGTTTGGCCGATGTTTTATTGATTGCATCACTAGATAGTCCATGATAGTCCCATGGATTCTGAATGATTCTGATATTAATATGTCATAGTCATAATATGTCCCTGATAAGACTAGAAGACTAGACTCAGCAAGGTTAGGAGGTCTTTCACTCTTTCACTGTACGAACTCAGTGAGGTCCGGCCTTGGCGATTTGAGTCTGAGACTCTGCTCGCCTCCAGAGACACTCGAAGGAAAATAACGAAAGATATCGAAAGATATACAGCATTATACAGGTAGAGATGTGATCCGAATCTGACAACGCGTTGAGAAAAAGCGCAGCGCCCGGCAGAAGTCAGAAAAGAACAAGGCCAACTCCAACACTTGATTGGCAAGAAGAATGTTTCTGCAGAAAGATATGCGTAATTCTTCCACCAAGAGGTGTTCACAGTATTGTTGACATCATCAATTGCCCAGTTGCCAATAGCAGAAATTTCTAGAAATCTTCATGTCAAAGTGCATATCCATCCCAGCCAATCAATTCCAGCTGGCCTTACGCGATTTATTTGAGAGCGCAGATTCCCAAAGTATCACAAACCACACGAGGGCCCAAGAGAAACCCATATATATTTGTTGCATGATCTGGTGTAGGAATCTTTTGGCATAGCATGGTCTTTGAATTGCAGGCAATGCAGTCAGACGAGAGCATGATGCTGCAAAATGCTTGTGAGACGTCTGGGCCTCAGTCAATCTCCTAGCAATGCTACTCACAGAGCACTTGTATCATGTCGCTGGTTCACGTTAGAGTTTGTCTACCTGATGAGGGATGTGGTGGTTGATGCCAAATGATTGGCAATACACCTTTGTAGAGTGGGACTTCTTGTATATCTTAAGAGTGTCAAATTATGACTGCGACATGCTGGCAAGCAGACTTCACATTCACATCACCCAATCATCTTTCCATGTTTGTCCCTTGATATACTTTTGTCATGTAAGTTCATCTTGCTTGTAGTCATTGTATGTAGGGCATAGCTAGACACTTGTATGTTGAAGATATCTGTAGTCAAACTTTTTCATTTAAATTTGTCATTGTAGATTGACCTCTTGGACTCTTGGGATCTCACTCCCAAGTCTGAATATCTTACACAACTTGACTGACTGAGTCGCCCACTGCAACTTCCATGTAGTTTTGTTTGGTCGCTCTGCCAGGTTGGTCTCCTTGGTCTTTCTGACTTGCTTATATATTAGCTTAGCAAGCTGCAATGTCAGTTTGCCGAGCGTTGAAACTGCAACTTATGAACTTCTCTTGCTCTGTGTCAATATTCTGTACTGTCTATTCTCTTCTTGTGTTGTTATTTCTTCATATTTCGTTTGTTTTCTGAAGCTCCAGAGCCAAGCTGGAGGGCTGCTTGGCTGATCTTGGCTGCAACCAGGATCAAGGGATTGGGCCATGGTGCCAGGTCCAGAGGTCGCCGCCACAGGGCGGCGACTTATTGGAGCCTTTGTTGCGCTTCGCGGAGAGGCTTTTAGGCCCTGATCTGGAGGCGTGGGACACACAGCCACGTCACGAGGGCAGTTACTCAGGCGAGGGAAACGGACAAATGTGGTGGAAAATGTGGAAATATCAAGTTTATTAATAGTTTATTCATGTTTATCCATGTTTACGCAAGTTCAACAGATTCCAAAATTCCCACAGAGGTTACTGAACAGATATAAAGAGTGAAAGTAGGCGAAGGTAGCAATGATCGGGTCTACAATTCACAAGAAATGGCACAACTTCCCCATGCTGAGTTCCCGCGGCTTTGCCTCCTCTCAGAGTACACAAAAGATTGCTCTGTCTGGAGAAGACACTTACATGGATTCACTTGCTTCTCGGAAATTCTGGAGGGAAGGCAGCTTGAATACTACAACCAGGATCTAGAGGAGCTGGTTTGAGAAGGATGCTTCAAGTTCTTATTTGGAATATTCGTAAAGCGCGCTCTTGTTCTGATGCATTGGGTTCATACCAGAGGCCAAGCTGTAACAGCAGCATGTATCAGCCTATTGCTTCCTTCATAACACTTGTGCCTTGTCTTCTTTGCAATTCCGCGCTCCGAGGATGATGCATGCCTCTATGTGGGGTCGCTGCCTCGAAGAATAGCTCCAAAGCCTGCGTTTCTTTTTCCTTTCATTTTCGGTAATAAGTTGGTGTCATGTACTGTAGTAGATATAGATTTCTTTTGGAGGATGTGGTTGTGCTGCCTCGTCATTGGATAGTGAGCATTTTACCAGCCCGTGGCTTAACACTGTCCACTTGGCTCAAGCAGGGAGAGCTTGCCCATTGACTACCTGTGAATAACGCTAGTAAATGACCACTGATGGAGCTAGCTCTATTGATGCCCTTGATAAGAGTTGTCTAGAAGCTGCCATTTGCAAGCCATTCCTGAGCATGTTACAGTCTAGAAGTCCATAGAACATGAGAGATATTTCATGATGTATCTCCTTTTGTTCAACCGCACAAGATGTACCACATACTAGAGTGTCGCATTGATATGCATTGATCATATCAGCGCCGTGTCGGTGAAGGTGGTCAGTGTCATCTTAAGGATCAAAAAGAGTCTGCTCATTTATAAATTCAACATATTTCAGCAGCTTCTGACTTATCAAGACTTTTGGATGGCTCCAACTACCGGTGGAAACTTTGGGCAACTACTGCGGCTGTGAGAATTTTGGGCAACTTGCTCGGTCAATCCACATATACAAGAAGCAGCCATGGTCTTGCGCCTCTTGACTTTCAACATATGGTTTCATCACCACCAGATGGAGCGGCGGATGAAGGCAAGGCGTTCCCGCTTCTTAGGGCGTTGGTCCCATCATTTTTGCGCTCTTCATCGCTTGCAGTGTTTTCATTTGCCAGTTGCTACAGAAATACATGTTCCTTCATTACGAAACCAATAAGGTGTGGAAACATGATCCTAGTGTTGCCAAGCACGCGGAAGCGAAGGGTTACATCTCAGATTGAAACTCAAAAGTGTCAAATTTTCAGTACTAGTAGTAGGTTTGATACCTATATGGCATCATGAGGTGCAAAGAATAGAGACAGCGCCGAAAAGTTGAAAAGCGCTGGAAGGCTAGCCTTCAGGCAGAGTGGTCTGCATAGTGATTATATAAATTCTGCTCAAGTGCGAAAGATTTTAAGCCGGCCATATGACCGCGTGGAATAGGTGTGTTCATTTTTGTTCAAAGCAGGGGTGGAAGAGTACAACATGTACAACAAACGCAAGATGTTTAGGCACATAGATGGTTGGTGCGGTGATTGGAGATCGAACAAAAAGAACAAAAGAAAGAAACAATTGGTTCATGCAAATTGAAACCGTACTGGAGGGTACCAGATTTCATATGAAGAGGTGTAAGATGTTTTCTCCTTTTCAACAGCCTCCTTCCTCATCAGGCAATTGGCGACATCATTGCTCGAACAGAGCCGGACTTGATTGCTTTTCAAGTATCTTATCTATAATTTTTGATGCTGATGGAACGACATACGTTGTCGGTTCACATAAGAAGACGACTGCAGCCGTTCGAGAGGCTTCATCCTCTTCCAGTTTCAAACATACGTTGGGTAAAATGATGTAAAAGTATATGTAAAAATCTATTTAAAACCCTTTTGTAGGGCTCAATTTTGCCTGGACTTGTGGTTTGGGAAGTAGTGCCTCTCAATTGTCGGCCAGTTTGAAGCCAGTTTTGGGTTTCTGGGTTTCTAGCCTTTGCACAGCTTGGCGCCAAGGAGATGACACCAGCTCACTGGGATTTGTTATCATCCCATGAAGTCATCAAAATGTACAGCTGGTCAGACCCACCAAGGCAGCCCGACTTTGTGGACCGTCATTTGCCAAGACTTTCTGCCGATCTGGGAATACACAAATTCAAACAGAGCCAGAATAGCCAGAATATCCTACTTATAGATACTTATAGATACTTATAGAACAGCAAGAGGGAATGTGTTCCATGCCAGCCCTCCAGCGGGAGAAGTTTCCAGACGTTGAATGGTCTGCAAGTAGGGGGAAGTGATGCGGTTAGGCAGTGAGGCAGTGACCTGTCTAGAAATGAGGCGAGCCGCTGCTTAAATGCCAACGATTGTTATATAAGTTATATATCGGTTTTGTTTGGCTTCAAAGCCAAATTCAACCAGCATGTTCACGTTGCAAAACAGCGATGGAATGCGATGGATCACTGGTTCACCTTTGTTTACATTTGTTTACATGTTCCTAGTCCTAAAGCATCCTAAAGCAGCATGAGATAGTTCTGACATGTTCTGAAAATAAGCGCTCTGAGCTTTGATGAGCTTTGTATCAAGCTAGTTGTCGCATGTTGTTGCTATTCCAAGCGGTTGAAGCAATGGATTCTGCAGGCAGCGCTACTACACCTTGATTGGAAGCCGCAGCAACTTTGACATTGTGAACACATTTGAGAGATTTCCTTTCAAGGAGACCTCAAATGTTCAAGCGGAAGGGAAATTGTGACGTCATTCAATTGCCGAGAAGTAGCAGCAGTCAAGAGGTTTGTAAATTCGAAGGTCATTCCACAGGTGACACCATATCAAATGACCCGATTGGGATTCATTCTATGCTCCCACAGTCAGGTTTTGTGGCTTGAATTTGTCAACTCATAATTCATACGAGTCCAGAATCACGAACCACGGGAATACATGGGAATAGTTGGGAATACCAGATTTTGTGTTTTTCCAGGAGTCATTCCACTGCACAAGCCCAGTATCCATGTATGGAGAGAAACACAGTAGTATTTAGCTGCATCCCAATGTAGACTACCATGGACTATGAAACTTTTTGAGAAAATTTTGAGACATGGTGCAGGCGAGCAGAATGGGGAGAGACCTGCTGAAGGTGACAGCATCCTGCCTTCATTTGACATGGCCTGGAACATGTTGTTGGAAGCATCGTTCTTAAGCCGCGTGCACCATTTGCTCAGGCAAGGGCAAGCCACTAATTTTGACTGGGGAACTCGAGGTGAAAGTCTGCATATGCAAGTGCCTTCTGACCCCCTACCAGCTTCAAGACAGATTCTTTTGTAATGCAAATAGTTTTGATATGTTTTTCCGCTACTGTTTCTGTTGATATGTTTTGCCCATTTTTCAGTTTTACATTGCCTCATCAGCTTCAGCCTGTCACTCCCAGGTAAAGCCGCCAGATTTGCCCGCATTGGTTTTCGCAACGTCCCATTTGGAATCTTTGGACGAGTACCAGGCCATGATTAGCAAATGCAAGCATTCAAGCGATATTGTGTTGATTGGCCCTTGGCCATATGACAATTATGACAATGTACAAAGCAAGACAAGAACCAGAAGAAATTGATCAAGATCTTTTCCCCCCGAAACTTTCTGTATTCATTGTTAGTACAGGCTGCTTGTCACTTGGAACCAGATATTGTGTTTTGGTCATTTCAAAGTTCATGTCCTGAGGATTGCTCAAGGTCTGAAAGAGGTGCTGAATTTGCTGGAAAAGCAAGCGACCTGTGCTGCTTGGTGTGAGGCCAGGCGTCGCCAAATCCAAGAGAGCTTGGATGGTCATTTGAAAGATGCAGAGGACGCAATTTTTTGCTCCTCAGCAGAACAAATGATTGGCTAAAGCCGAATGAATCAGAAAGCCTGCGCAGATTGTGCAGCCTTTCTCATCCATGCATGCTTTGCCTGAATCCGTGCTGCTTACGTTGAATTTTGGCAGATGTTCGCATCCTCTGAAGTGCCGAACTGTTAGTAAGTTAAACAGCCACAAACAGTCTGTGCAATACATTCCAACACGATATATTCTGCAGTAGTATAACTGTGGTGGCAAGCCAACGCATAAAAGATTTCGCACTGGCCTTCACATCCAAGGCGGAGACACCAACGTCAACGATGCCCTGGACGGTGACGTCCTGTTACCAAAAGGGTGGAAGGAGCCTCCCATCATGTTTGTCTCCCATGCTTTCGATTCAAAGATCAATGTCTTGAACCGGACTGGATCGGACTGGCAGTGTCGGGCTCCATGATCTCCAGGTGCACCAATGAAATCTGGTTTTGAAATCAAGACCCATGCCAACGGCATGGAACCTCATCAACTTGATGCTAGAAAAATGGGGAGGGTTTGCTCTGAACAGAGCAATGGTCGAGGCCCCGAAGCTTTCAGGGGCCCTGGTGTGCCTGATTTCATTAATTGCATTTGCATCCAGCCTTAAGCCGTCAGATCTTTTTTATGCAGAGGCACACAAACACGCGCAAGGCACGTCCATGCACATGCCTGTTGTCTTTGGAAAGCAGTTACTGAGTTACTGTAATATACTGTAATAATTTCTTCTGTGTCATTCTTACATAATCTTACATACATTCCATTCACATTCCATTCATTTCCATTCGATAAACTTGAGACATTTTGGATTGCACATCACTGCATCTGTGAGCCGTTTGCGCAAGGATGCTTGGCTGGTGCTGCGACCAGAGGACGAAGGCGACGGCCGCGGGAGGTGTGGTTGAGTGATGTTGAGTGTGTCTGAGTAATTCGAATACTTTGCCCAGTGAGAATTATCTTGCGAGACCAGTCCCCCAACAGGGTTTCTTCCAGAATAAAAGATAATAAAAGATAATAAAAGTGTGTGATCCCAAATTGTAGCAGCTCTGTCCATTTTGTTTGAGCTTCATCTTGAACTGGAGGGGTCACATTGTTCGAATTTGCTCGCGAGGAAGTGTTTGCCTGCAAGAGAAAAACAACTTGTGCTTGCAGTTTGTACAGTATGTTTCTATCAGTTGCGGAAGAGCAGAACTTTGGGTTTATTTTTGCAAACAGGAGAAGTCCATACCACCAATATGCCACCATATGCCACTAATGAAGGCGCATGTGGTAGAAGTTTCTACAAATTGTGTTGCTCGAAATCTTGAAGTTATTGTGCAAATACGTCGAAATCAAGTGCTTTAGCCAATGCAAAACCTGTCACGGGAGGATTCACTTTTGACGTTGAGCGGAACAGCAGCTTTGACAAAGTGAGTTTGTTGCCGAGGTAAACTGCTGTGAACTGTTTGAGTTCAGAACACCTGTGAAATCTGTGAACCGGAGCCAGTTGGGACGCTACGAATCGCTACGAATCGCTACGACTCTTTGCATCCAAGGCATGGTGGCCGAAATGGACGACTGGGCTTTCAAGAATCAGGCCAGGCTACGCTACGATCGCTTTTGGATCAAAGCATCTTGGCAAATTTTGGCAGAAAAGCTGTCCAACAAGAACATGAAACAATTACATAGGTACGCAGCGCATGCAGAAACATTACAAGAAGTCCCAGACACCGCAACTTCTACCTGCAACATGAGGTGTCCAACTATGCACCTGTTGCTATCGAGCTCCTTGATGAGCAGATCGAGGAAAGATGGATGCGCCCGGGCATCGCGTCCTGGCCAGTTGATGATGGTGATGCTATTTTGATCTATTTTGTGGATTGCAGTAAAGCAATGTAAAGCATAAGCCTTTAGAAAGTGTATTCATGTTATTTAAAAGTTGTAAATCGACGTGCATGCCTGCCGTTTGTGCGCTGTGTCTCTGTGTGTGTGTGCATGTATGTGTTTGTGTTTAGGTCTCTGAATGTAGTCTCACAGGAGCTGTCGATATCTGTCGATTGCACTTTTATTCTTGTTAATTCTCCAGCATGAACTATGACAGCTGCTTCCAACTTCCAATGTGAGTATTGCGTTTTTTTAATTACTGGGATTCACTGCCGTTGTGATGCAATTTCTCTGTTCGTAAGAACAACATCAAACCGCATAACCAGCAAAAAATGTCATAAAGCACCACAATCACAGAAGCACGGCACGATATGGCGCGCGGCAAAACAACTTTCAGATCGAACGTCTCACATCGCCCCGTTGATGTTTCCGCTGATGTTTCAAGATGTTCACAAGCTCCAGGAGAAGCTTTGGCCCAGTGATCACTTCGCAGTGCTCCTCTCTATGGAGGTGAAGCGCTGACAGGGACAGCAACGGAAAGTAGTCGGGACGTGGCACAGTCACATCAGTCACACATCATTCACACATATTCACACTATGTTCATGAAAATAAGGAAAGTTGGCAGTGACTTCTCAGATTTTGCGCTCAAAGCCCAAGAAAAAAGATATCAGGTAGATAGCTGGACAGTTTTGTCTGAAATCTAGGCCCTGAATCACTGAAGTCAGTGCAAACTGTTATATATATATAATTATTGCATTTTGTATTTACGTCAAAATTGCAGCGAAGAATGATTGTCAAAGAAGTGGTCAGGGCTGGAAAAGGTGATGTGCACGCATGTATGTGATTGGATGTGGATTTATCTTTTTCCTCTCACAAGAGTGTTGAAGATGAAATGCTACCTATCCCACCAGCTTGGACTTTCATTTTTGCAAACCAAAATTTGAAAGACTTGCTGGGCCTGCAGCCACCAAAGCTGATGTTGTTTTTCAGCAAAACACAGTGCGTATTGACTTTCAGATGCTTCAAGAGTGTGTTCAGGTACCCGATGAAAAACACGACAGCAATCCATACATTTACTTTTCAATGCCCAGTTACTGTTCTTGGGAGCAGGAGTGGCGGCAACACTATGGAGACCAGAGCCAGCAGAAGAGCCAGCGTGATTGCGAGGTGGCATAAAAAAAGGCACAGAGAAGCTTTCACGCCCATATGGCACATATCCTCAAAAATTGGAGCACAGGAGCAAAATAATAGTGATTGGAGTAGTATGGAGTAGCTTGAAAGGTTTGCTTTGCACATGGTAGCCTGCTTTCCTCATGCACAGCCATCCTGTCCGCCAAGGCCACTGGCAATGCTCCTGTTTGCCAACTATGGCCGCTGCTCCAAGGGTGTGTCACGGACTTCTGTAACAAAGACCTGATGATATTTTCTCAGGTATTGCTGAATGACTCGATCATTTTGTTGAGGATCTTTCGCCGCGTTTTGTACCAAGGCCGGATGCTCCCTGTTCAATTGCAGGCCGCCGACGTTTCACTATAGCAGTAGACTAGATACTACATTGTTGTTAAAGCATCGAGGTGAGATTTTTGGGTGGGGTACTGAAACAGCAAGACCTTGTTTGTGTGGAAATTGATCGGGATTGTTGAAGCGGATTGGCTTGTGTCAGTTAGCGCTCAAGGATATTTTGGAGAATGCACTCTGAACACAATAGTTGCAACAAGACGTAGATAACCATTGACAGCTGCCGGTTGTACCCACTCTCGATTTCGCAAAGAATCTGTCCAGTAGACAGATCGTACAAGACCAAGGTTTGTAGTTTAACGGTTTTTACGATGGTTTCAGGGCATTTGTTGTTCTCATTCATTTGCAAGCACTAAACGCAATTTGTCCCATAGTTCAAAAATGTTCAAAATGTATACAATTCCATCGCAACTCACTCACCGCTTGGAAAAAGAGGTAGGGCTTCTTCAAGCTCTTGTGCTTCGATTGGCGCGAGCAGAACGGCCGTATCTGCGACAGGATGGAGCAATTCAGACAGGCTCTATACTTGCCCAACTGCCAAAACAGATTTGGTATATATTGATATTGCGTAATATTAATAGTATATTATATATTGACACATAGACAATACATGTTAAGCCCTCATAACTTTGACATTGGTTGTGTTCTTGTTTCGAAATGCGTATAGCATCGTATAGCTATGGATGGCTTTACCTCTGGACAGAGAGCACCTCTCCCCAACTCCAGGAGCTGGTAGTAGTCTTTGCCAGGCTACTACATGAGGAGAGCGGGATTGGCCCGAGTTTAACTCAGTTTCTTGTGGCGCAATCTTGCACTATCGTGGATTGGTTTGTGTACGGGTATGGACTACATCAGTATGCACTGGTACTCGTATGGACCATCATGGACCCATCCTGAACAGTAACTGCAAGTGCCCAATGACTGCATCGCAGTGGCTTTTGGAGACTCTCTGTTTTTTGGCGTACCAACGTAAATCATCCAGTCGTGGATGTTTGGTAGTGCTTCGCATGTTCATTCCCCGAGGGCTCATTAAACTCAATCCACAAAAAATAAATGTTCTTTTTCTTGGGCAGTCCAAGGATAGACTATCACTTCAAGACGGCATGACATGATTCATGTGCCATGATGTTTTCTTATGTGTTCATATAACATATATGTTCATATATTTCGCGATATACTATTAGTATATGATATAATATAAATTTGATCGTACAGAACATTTGCTACTCCCGAGCTACATGTGCAATACTATACAGACTATACAATACTTGCTCCTATTGGTAAGCCATCAGGCACCTTCGCCGGGCGAGCTTGTTCCCCGAAGGACTTGAATGGCTCCCTGAATGCCCTGGCCAACATGGAGGCGACACACGTTTTGCTTCGCAAATCCTCAGGGAAGATTCGATCTCAATGAAACTGCGGTCGCTGGGTGCCGCTTAGATATTGCGCCTGCAAGCGATTCGGGTGTGCTGCTGCGGGTGCTAAGGATTCATGCTTCCGCATTGGGCGTCATGAGTGTGTAGCCCGGAATGTAACTGGCTTCACAAGATTGAACGTATTTCCATTATTGAAATCTATTGAAAGTAATTCGATGAAAATGGACGTCAGGGCAACCCACGACCAAACGCCGACACAGTGTGCTGTCCAGACTCCGTGCTGCGGTTCTAAGGTTACTTTATAAAGCTTCTGCACATTAAGCTCCACATTGATACGAATTCTGGACTTTTTGATCTTTTTGGAGCATTGCTTCCATGTTCTTCCATGTTCTTCCAATCTTCTCCCACTTTATGGTTCTTTGTCTCCAAGCCACGACCCTGCGGATCCACCTCCGTTTTTTGTTGCTGTAGAATAGAAGATAGAAGGAAAAAATGCACGATAAAACCTACAAAGGCCATCAAAGGGCCACGTCATTTTCTGCCGCTCGACTCATCTACGTGTTCTTTTTTTCTTTCGGCTGTTCTTTCACACGTATGCCTGAGCTAGCCTTAGATATTGATGCTTTTCGATCTTTTCGCGGGGTGTATTACAGGTAGTTTCGACTCTGACGAATTTTGAATTATTTTGAGACCTTTGGCAGGTAAAAACACCTTCAAAGGTCGTTTAAGACTTTTGGAGGTAAGACCTGCAGCGTTCTGTCTCTTTTGGCTTAGAGATCAAATCATTGAGTTCATACGGAGGTTGAGCTTCCCACATCTAGATTAAGCCCAGGCATCGTTTCAATCAGAATACATACCAGTAGTATTGCAATCTTATTTGGTCCCACAGAATTTTATCCTCCTGCGCAAGGCTTGTTTTTGATGTTTGTTGAAATTTGGTTTTGGAAGTTGTGGGACATTGGATTATATGGCTGTTAAGTTCGCAAGTCACCCCAGGTGAATGGTTCCACTGGTGGTCTCCAATTGCTGATGCTTCTCAGCTGAACAATGCTGGCTGACAAACACCTGAAAAACTGTCCAAAAAGTGCAGGAAATCGATGCCTTTGAACATTTTGAACCTGTTGGCTGGCTGCTTCGAAGACCTCCGGTGAATCCTCTCGACCTAGGTCTACATGGCTTGCTTGCGTGGGAGTCCCCAGTTGGGCCAGTTGCGCAGAAAAACTTCCACAGAAAAAGTGGAGCATTCCAGCTGCAATTGACTTTTTTGTCCCAGTTTGAAAAGGCCAGATGGATTTGCATCTTCACTTACCAAAAAAAGTTGGGAGGGCTAGGTTATGCTAGGTTTACAGAATCGCTCAAAGTTCTCGCATTAAGAAAGTTTAATGTGTTGTCCAATCGCTGTTGTCTGTTTTCAGTGCTGGACACGCTGCCTCACTCCAGGAGCCTTGAATGTTGTGTGCTCTTGTGCGTAGCCCTGAAACCGCACATATTTGCATTAGGCTGTTTGGCTTGGCATGCCCTTACCGTAAAGCATATCGGAATATATAAGGAGTGTCATGTGAATGTGATGGTTTGTTGTGCACATATGTAAATAGTTGCACATAAATTAATGTATGATTTTAACAGAATTATAATATATATATATATATGCATATTGCACACACGTCCACATTCACATATGTGTGAAGCTGCTTTTCTAGTATACAGGACGTACAATACGAAATCGTCAGACGAATAGTTGGTTCAATAGAGGCGCCAGAGATTCGGGCTCGCAGAGCGTGCGGCACTTATGGTGACTTCTCATGACCTCACCCTCTCAGTTTTAACAGTAGTGGAATCAATCTGGAATCTACGAATTGCATGAATTGGTGGCACATGACCTTTGCTCTGTAGTTTGCTTGCGTTGAGATGAGTATCCTTCCGGCAGATTACATACTTACTTCTTTTTTTAATAAACATCGGTGTACAAGATGACACAAGGAGTGTACTCAATGATGCGCAATGTGTAAACTTCAAAGCATTTGGTAAAGCACTTTACAGTTTAGAACCGTTTTGTTTTGCACAAAGCGTTGAAATTCTTTGATGTAGTTATTGCAATTGCTCCTTGAGGCGCAATATCACAGTCTCAGCACTCTGCCGCGTGCACGAGCGCTGCAAAGAGGCGAGAAGAGTGTCTGGATCTGGTATGTTGCTCTTGACATATTCCACAGGATATGTACACAGACTGCACACACGTCTCTCCATGTATGTTTAAACTCGAAAGTATTGATCGGTAATGATCGGTATATTCAAATGCACTGTATATAGTACGGGTATTTTCTTCGATCTCACTTTGCGTGGCTTTCCGTCAATTTGAAGGCTTTTTGCCGTCATTGCCTTGAGTTTCTTCCCGCGGAAAAGCTAGAGCTAAGTATGCTTTAGACCATGCTACATCAGAATGCGTGCCATTGCATAAATCCAATACGAATCAGCGAATCCGTGTTTTCAGGGAGTGCAGCCAGTACAACCTACATATGACATAGAACAAGAATGAAAAGATACCAAGCCTGATAGAGGGTATGCAGCAACGGAGAATGCTGGCATGTTCAATACGGTACTGTCTCTATCGGAGTTTGCTACAGTAATCATTCCCTTCAAAGCATTTGCTAGTTCGCAATATCAAGCAGTTGCGCCTTTGTTTTGCACGCCTTTCAGAGACATTTCAGAAGGAAAGGACGAAATAAGCCCCTCATCCAAGAACTGTGGCCCCTTCATGAATCACAACAAAGAAGCACAGGGGAATTTCACATGCAGATGGGGCGGATCCTCGACAGGTCATGGTCACTCAATGTCATTTGTTGATATGTGATATGTGTTGATATGTGTTGTATCGTTTCTGTATTCACAGCGACCAAAGGTGTTTGAAAGCCTTCCCCAAGCAGACGCGCTTCAACCAAAGCCCTGACTGCCAAATCTATGGGTATGAGCCAGGATGCGCAGTTGCAGAGCCAACTTGGCGAGGCTGTGTCCTCGTGAATTGTCACCTTAGAGAAAGCTGTGCCTCACGGGATACTTGAGCTCAAGGATTCTATGTCCACGTTTAGTAAAGCTGTTGACTTTGCTTGATACCATTTGATACCCAAAGATTTGGAGACTTAATTAATCTTAATTCGCTCCTGCCAATGGGTTTCGAATTGAACTAGAAAGGCAAGGCTTACTCAGCTGCACTGGGGGGACAGGCGTCCTGGGAAATGCTTATAGTATTTTATAGTATCTTATAGATTCTTATAGTATCCTTGTCTACATGTTACATGTGTGTGTATGAATGTTGTATTTTATTACTGCAATGTTATGAACGATATGTTCATGGAATGCGATGCAACGCAATGCAACGTAATGTAATTTGATGTATTTGTTGTGTTGCATAAACATATATGCAGTCCGTGTATATATATATACGCGCATAATATATAGATAGATACAATACACACACACACAATGTAGACACATGAATCATGTTGCTTTTTTGAGACGAAACTGTGGTGCTCGGTTCCGTTCTATAAGTAGAGTTGCAAAGAGATGCCTTCGATTTGAACTGTCAAGATTTTCCACCAGCCAAGACCACGAGCTGAAGCCTGGTCCCTTTGAACATCAAAAACAGCCGAACTTGGTTTCTTTCTGCCCAAGGCAGCAAGACCAGATCGGCCTTGAACTGAAGGGGGTTCACAGATAACTCACATTGATCCAGTTTGGTGATGGAATGGTGTGGATGCTGTAGAATGATTGCAAGATGCAATACACGCGAATTTCATGGAGTCAATGTTCCAAATCCTGTCCATGCTTGGAATTCTTGACGTGCCCGGTGCTTTCAGTTGTGTTCATGGATGGGAACGTGATTGCTACTGTGTGTAACCGTTGGTTGCCCAGAAGGTTGTTTGCCCCAAGTTTTCTAACGGGTGTGTTCGCGCAGCTACTGCAGTGATCAAGACTCAATACAATTTTTCAGTTTTCTCCAACTGAGGTTGCTTCAAGCCATTCTAGCTGGCTTGGAGTTCGAGAATTTGCGCTGCAGGCATAGTGGTTGAAATCTCCTTAGAGTTCTTAGTTTAGTTTAGTTTAGTTCTCCTGAATGGCTTGAATGTCTTCCTAGTGGTCACAATTGTTTTTCTTTTTTGATGTCTCCCCTTGAAGGCAAAGCTTCTAGCCAGACAGTGCAGGAATCCTATTCCCTGGATCATCTTGAGAAAAGGTTGGAGTTCACCCTGTTTGGTGCTTTGTTTCTGTTTGGGATGCCAGCAACAGCCCCACTGCAGTCAGCTACGGGACGCTGGTGCCAAAGCGTTGGACGAAGACTCAGACGATGAAGACGAGGCTATCTATCCTTCAGATCCATCGCCTTGGCAAAGGTCATGCCAGTGTTTTGGTTATTGTGTCCGACATCTTCCATAAATATATATTTGTATATTATAATTGTTATAGTACATATAGTACATACATAGTCTGTATACAAATATTATATTTATTTATTTATTTACAGTATTTATTTATTTATTCATGTTTATGTGATGTATTATTGTGTTTATGTAATGTAGTATAAATGCTGCGATGTATCTACGGCGTATATGGTATGCATACAGTATCTGCATAATATATATATATATATAGTACAGTACATATATAGAGTTCAATCACTGCCTGGTTTTCTGGGCTTTGACATATGAAGAGCCCCCTGAAAAGCTACAGCAACCTCCGTTTCAAAACAGCGCGAGGAATCAACCGAGTTTGCTAAGATATCTCAGATGTAGCATGGTTTGAGGGCTTTATGCTTGGTGAAGGTCTGACCTGGCAATCTTTGTTTTTGTGTCCAGGATGCGGAGGAGGACAAGGAGCATAAGCACAACGTTTTCTTGTCAGACTTTTTGGACCTGGAGGAGACTTCAATGGGCTTTCGGGTGCTTTCGGAGTTCATGTGGATGTTATGAATTTCACAATGTTCATCGACACTTGAGCATACAAGAGCCAAAACCTAATGAGGCAGGATACACCCAGTGGGTGTGAGAATCAGACGACACCAACAACCAATCAGAGAACACGATTTCAATCCTTGGCAGTGGCCTCTGTATGCTTCGTGTTCTGAGACATCATTTGACACCATGTAGTGTAATGAGCAATATATGATAGTACCATTTCACTGCTCAGCTGCTCTATCGGTGCTGTAGGGTTTTCATAAGTTTTGCTTCTCAAGGGGATTTTCACATTTTTTCTGCCGCAAAGAGGGCGTGAGAGTCCAAGCAAGTGCACATCCTGCCTGCAGACGATCAGGGTGTTGAATTGGATCCATCCATCTCGAAGATCAGCGACATAAGATTCACGTGAGAGAGCTCTTTGGATTCCAACATGACCTGATTGCGCGGAATTGCCTTTCAGTAGGCTTGAGGGTGGCTTCTTGCCAAGTGGCCGAACGGCTCTTAAAAGCCAGTTTACTCGATCATTGCTTTGAACAGTGCTGTAGCATTTTGACGGCACCGTGAAGGACATAGACTCTGATGGATCTGATGCGGCTGATGCTTTTCAGGTGGGCCAGCGTGATTTGTTGAGGGGGAATCTTGTACTTTTTCTGGCCTGTTCCTGGCGTTCGTTGAAACTATCTACAAAGGATCCCCTTGCGACAGGTAGCTACATGCAATTGTATGTAGTTTCATGATGTTTCATGTTGCCGATTTGAAAGGTGGTTTGACAGAATCCGATACATCACACTGCTTTACAATTTCCACGGGAAGAATGTGAATGTGTTGATTGCTTTGCACATTTCGGCTCATGAGTGAGCAGTGTCGTGCGATGTCATGACATGGCGACAGCGCAGATATTGTCACTTGGCAGTGGAATCATGTGGATGAATCCTGCATGTCACTCTGTCCCTTTTGACTTTCACATGCAAGCGCGCTCATTGCGGCATCATTCGTGCGTAATCAGCTTGCTACCCTGTTGTTAAATTCCTTGCTTACTGCTCCAGTGTCCAAAGCTGCGTAACTCCAACCTGCTGCGCACACTCATGAAACCAGAGAGGAAGTCCACGAAGCACGGCGAAAGAGAGAGAGAGAGAGAGAAAGAGAGAGAGAGAGAGAAAAAAAAAAAACAACTATAGATGTCTATATTGATTGATTGATGCTACAGTAGTTGTGTCGAGATATCAACTCGCAACTGCAGCGCAATGATCCTTTAATGTTGCTGACAATTCCAAACTCTTAGAAATCTTTGAACAGATGGTTGGGTCCAGACTTCATCCGGAACCTACAGATGTTCTATAATGGTAGTCTATAGTGTTTCCTTGTTGAGAGAATGCGGAAAAGTCCTTCTTTTGCTTTGCTCTTGAAGATCGACAACTTGAGGCGTGCTCACGTTTGTTCACTGAAACGGCAGCTGTTGCATCGTACCAAATTTTACCAAGGCAACTTGGCAAATTGCAGCAGTGGCATGCAGTGTCTGAAGAATTGGAGCGAGCCCGCACAACACGCCCTCCCAATGGTGTCTTGGGAGAACTTAGCAGGGTCGAGAACCCCAAAGTGTTGAAGCAACAATGCTTTTTCCTTGCGAGAACACGGGAGGTTTGGAGCTTTAAGAAATTTGGGGCTGTTTGTTCGGTTTTGGTCGCCAAAACTTTCGTAAGGGAAGGATGGCTTCCCCAAAACCAGGCTTTGGAGGTTGTTGAGATCAGAATTCTGTTCGGTCTTCTTTGCCTGCTGATGACTGGCGGACAAAAGGTGACCAAAGGTAACGTCAGCTATCTCAGTTTTCCCTGGTTTGCACATGTTCCTTTTCGGGGCAGATAAGGGCACGGCATGGACGTCTTGCAATTATGAAGGGATTCTTCTGGAGGGGGGCCTAAGTTGTTCACAGTTTCAAGTCCCGATTTGTTCATGCACCTTGCTGCTGCCAATTGGTAGGGTAGAAGTTGGAAGAGATTGTTGCATGATGTTGCATGCAATTTCCTGGGCGTCTCCTCTGCAGTCTCCTCGCTCTGCAGTGCAAGACTTCCATTTGGCAGGCCTTATTTTGCACACATCATAGCCATAGGCCTCATGCTCTTCATCGCCTTCATCATCGTCAGCCACATTGTCGTCATTATACAGCATATTGATATTCTTGGTTCAAATCATTGTTGTCCATTACTGTATCAAGATCATCATCATCACCATCATTATCAACAACATCGACATCGGCACCGGCATCATCATCATCATCATCATCCTCATCCTCATCCTTCATCTTCATCTTCATCTTCATCTTCATCCATCATCCATCATCCATCATCCATCATCATCATCATCATCATCGTAATCGTAATCGTCGCCAGCACTGCCAACATCATCACCATCATCATCGTCGTCATCATCATCGCCACCATCATGAGCACCAGCAGCATCCTTATCCGCATCTACATCCGCATCCCGATGTTTCTGCTTGTTCTCATCTCTTTTATCCACATTATACTCATAATTGCCTCTGCAATTCTGCATTTTGTTTGAGCATCATCCACATCAACAAATGAACCGGATGACATGAATGTTGCGCCGCCTGCTTTCCACAAAAGTGTGTCGGGTCGCTTGTATGCTCAGCTTTCATCACCTTCTGTCACAACATGTTGTAAAAAAGCGCAGCATGAACAGTACTTCCTTACACCCACATTATGACATGTTATCGATTGTTTCCATACACTAATTGAAGTTGCAGTGGTCTGACACCTCCACAGACTCCTGGACGATTGATTGATAGTTTTGATGGTTGATGGTTGATTTTCTGTTGCTAGCATATGCTTCCATAACTTATTGTACTACAGTATGTTTTGGCGAGTCACAATGACGTGCTCCCTTGATTTGCTTTCTCAACTCAGGTATTCTTGAAAGCGCTGCTATCAGACGCTTGACGTGAGCGGAATGGATGGGTCAGCAGTGTGAATCCAAATGGCATGCAATCTCGTTCACATGCTCTTGCATTAATGGCAATATAACATAATATAACTACCAAAACCCTACAAGGGCGCGCAAGACTTGAAGATGGATGCGTGTGAAAATCCATGTTCAAACAATGTTTTTCTGGGTTCCTGACGTTCCTACCCTCCTATAGTACACCAGTGGCTTTCGGCGATGCTGCATGCTTCAGAAGACATTTCACTAATTCCATTATGTAGGGGAGTATTATCAGACGTCTCATGAGTCTCATGCTCTCTGGCTGTTGGAAGTTCAGCTTAAGGCTTGGAATTTATCTTGAAAAGCAATGAAAAGCATAGGGTCTTCTTCGTACCATACACCGACCTATTCTCACAGACCTGTCAAGTGCTTTGATTTTGGTGACTTGTGTAAGCATGCAATGTCTCGTTGGGGGACATGGACTGTGACCGGCAGGGTTTCTCATGACTGCCACAAAGCATCAGAAACGTTCAGAAACTAATGGCGCACATTGGCTCCATGTGTTGCAAGTCTGCAGGCGCGTATGGGAGCTGTGCCCAGTGGCAACGTGCACTCAGCGTTTTGCGGGACATGCAAAGAGAAGACCTTGAGCATCTGGAATGCAAGAGCCGAGGGGTCGTTTGCAGGATGATAACTGCATCAACTGCCATGGCCAGACCCAGTTCCTTTGATCTCCGACCTTCAGCCCTTCAGCGCCACACTACCTGGCACCAAGATGTATAACAATAGCATGTATCCCTGACATTCCCTGACTACTTTGCCATCGCGTCATCGTGTTGTCAGCATTGATTCTATTTGATTCTAGTGTCTGTCCAGAAGGCCCAACGTCGTGAGCTTCAGTGCGGCAATGAGTGCTTGTGAAAAGGGGTGCCGCTGGGAGATTGCCATGTTGGGATCCCAGAGATTGGAGTGCTGTGCACATCGCAACGTATCATGGAATGAAGCATCAACTTCACAGTTTTCACGTTTTCTCACTATGTTGTTTCGCTCACTGTGGCCCAGGATCCTCTTGTCTCAGATGCCGGAGGCTCAGGTTCAGCCCAACGCCATTTCCTTTGGTGACCCATCTGCACTTGAATATTTTGCATTGTCCATCATGTTTCTTTCAGCTGATGTTTGTTTTCCATGTTTCTTTTCTTCGCATTAATTGTCCGACTACATATTTCAATCCAGTCTCTTTTTCGACAGACGTTGGGCCATTTTCTTGGTCTTCGCATTGTTCCCCATGCCGAGGAACTGCCTTGAGCTCGCTGGCAAAAGGCGAAGCTTGGGAAGAAGCACTGGAGCTACTATGTGAGCTGCCATATAGAGGCCCGGAATAGCTTGCCAAGAATTACATGGCATATCATGGCATGTTTACTTTTTGTTGCATATGATTCCTCCTATGGGAATGCTGATCCTGTCCGGCCAAGAGCTTGTTCATGAGATTAGTGCCGAATGATGCTTGTTTTCCTGAATTGTCCCGAATTCTTCTAGAAACCACAGAACAAAAAAGAAGGGAGCTTGTGTTGGCTCTGTCCTTTTGCATCACTCAAGCAGGCATCGAAACAGGCATGATCAGAAACCTGGTTGCACTGTGACAACGGTGGCTGGCTGCTATCAGTCCAGTTGGAGGAAATTGAACGAAGAAAGCTCCCACGTTTCGCACTGTCGCACCAGCGTGAATCATTGCAAAGATATTCCTCAAAAATGTTCAGTGTGGCATATAGCATGATGAGCCACATAGACTTGTAGGCTTTGTGAGTACGCCATTTCTATAGATAGAGAACTAATGTTGTTCATACAGGCGAGGGGCGTGTACTGTGGTGCTTTTTCGGAAAAGGAATCCATGGAGACACTTTTTTGTTTTAAGGCGAAACCGACAGCAGCAGTCACACTTTGGCCTGATACTTGAAGTGAGGTATCGATGTTGTTTTGGCACAAAGCAGTTTTGGTGAAGATGAGGCGTGAACGCTGCCTTGAGCGCTTGCGGCCGAGCCAGCAAATGGGCAGAGGCGGACAACGGGACTACCCAAAGGACTGATAGGAAAGTTGAATAGGGTCAGATTGCTTTTCTCTTTGGGACATCTACTTTGCATAGGGCCGGTTTTGTGCAGCTAGTGTTAGTGCTTTCAACAGTTGGAACAAAAGGCATAGGTTGTGGTGTTCGATGCATTGGAGAACGGTTTGCATGCTTTGACAATATTCAAGACTTGCAAGCATTTTCGAGGGTGATGATGGGAAATACTAAGGCCAGATAGATTGCTGATACTTGCCATGTTACGTGGACCAATGAAGCCAACATCAATCCTGGTCAATGCAGCAGACAATCATACATTCATACATCTGCGAGACGCCTGAGCTGGCTTGCATACAGGATGATCCGAATGACGCTTGGAGTTGCCATGACATAATGGGCTCAGGCCATAAATTTGCTCTTTGTGGCGCAAGCCACTACTTTGCAGCCCTCTCTGATCAGCACCTCGGAAAAGCCTTGACCACGGTGAATCACCATTCAGCAATCGCAACTTTGCACGGACACTTGCAGCGCACTTTTGCACTGAAATCTCTAAACTCAAGATAAGGTAAGGTCTGATGGCCAGGGCAGTTATATACTCTCCAGAATTCAGTAATATGCAGTATTTACATGTAATTACTACATTTGACATTATTTAACCTCCCGTAATTGCTTAGTGGCTTAGTACTTCTTGTATCGGATTTGCTGACGCTGTTCTGTGCTGTACTGCATGCCGCCGTCCCGTAGAGCTAGTTTCCTTGGCAAGGGCGGATTCCAGTGATCCCCAGGCTTCAGTGCTGCCATCAGCGCCTGCGAGCGGGGCAGTGAATGGGAATTTGCCCTTGGCCGCTCGGTTCACCTGGATGTGCGATATAATGGCGATATATAATATTAATTTATTTTTGCATATTATAAATTATTATAACACATTCATGTATTTATTTATACACAATCTCATGTATACAACCATATCCATGCATGCATTCTCCACAATTGTGCCCTTGCACAACGTTGCCAATTCCATCACTCATTCTCTATCAGATCCTTGAAATGATCGGCATTTTTTTGGTTACCCACGAGTTGCACTGTGAAGAGTCGGCAGCCTTGGTGACCGACAAACACCAAGAGACACCAAGGCCTTTTTCAGGAAATGCAATCCTTGTGGATCACTCCAAGCACCATCAGTGGCTTGGCCCAAGCCTTCAACTAGAGAGGAATTTGCACAGTGCAGCTCGCTAAATTCATCCAGCCTTTTGTTGCGGATCATTTGTTTGGTGCGCTAAAGATTGGGACACACGCAATGACATGCGCAAATACCGACATGCTCAAATGTGCAGCTCCTGCAAAGCAGGTTTTGGATTAATATGCCTTGTCTTGCCTTGTCCTGTTTTGTCCACTCTGCACAACCAGCGCGTGCATGTATGTAAAGATTAAGGGGGCACAGACTGTAGACACCTAATACAACTCAAACCTTCTGATATTCGCACGTGCAGCACATTTCCAATACTGGCACCAAGAGATTCGAATGACGCGTGGGGCCAAAGGGTAGCTTACGACCTGTTTTACAGTACAACCAGTGCTACACACAGTCATTCGATTCACGAAGAGATAGCAGGCTTGAGTGCGGCAATCAGTGCTTGTGAGAAAGGCAGTAACTGGCAATTGGCCTTGCATTTCTTGTCATTGACAAAGGCGACAGCTCCTTTTCATTGAATCAGTTTGATTGAATGCAGATGTGTATGGTTGTATTGCTATTGCACATGGACACTGCGAGACCGTGTGATGTGACTACCTGTGGTTTTGTTCCACAGACTGTGAGCAAGAAGCATGTTTCAAAAACCAGTCCTTTATCTCGCAATATCTAGATGTAGTCACTGTTTCGTCTTTCGGGTTGTTTATTTCCGAAAACCTACTGCCGTGAACGGAAGAAAGAGACAAAAGAAGCAAAGAGCCCACGTGCCCACACATATCGACACATACAGTATATACAGTGATATACAGTGTATATGTATATCATATATACATATATATATATATATATATGAGTATGTTTGTAAATACACATATTTGTCTGTGCGTTTGTGTACAACAGTGCTTGTGTGTATGCATGCCTTGCTGTCCAACTGACGGCAGGCTGCGGACGTGATTTGCTGCAGTGCAGCCATTTCTGCCTGTGAGATGCTCGGTTTGGAATTCGTTTACTTGGTCAACTGGACATACACTGAGAGTCACGTAATCACTTTTCGTACGTTTTCGCGTAGTTTCATATATTTTCTTGTACCTGTGTACCACATTTAATCAATCTTGTGTTCAGTCTTGTCTAGTCAATCTGTGGTTGATTTCGACTGACAGGAAAGGGACTCAATGGTCAAAAGCTCTGGAAATTCTACACGGGATGCCTCTCAGGCAGCTTGAAATGATACTGTAGAGCCTGCGAAGTTTGGTGGAATTGGCGGCGGTTTGTCTGCATAGAAACCAAATGTTGTGGGTAGAGTTTGTTCTATCATATTCTATAAGTATGGTTTTTGCTGTGCGAAGCTTCCAGGCCTATGCTTCAGTGGGCTCGTCAACTCTCAAACAAAGTTATTAGGCTCGCGTGTCAGATTCCTGATAGAGCATTTTTGGATGCCAATGTGCTGTGTTCTACTGGGGGGTTGGTACCCCCCACATCATTTCAACTTCCGAACCCTGTCAACCTCAGCCTAAGAAGACAATAGATCAGTTCTTCTCAGGCGTCGTGCATGTTCACGGGCAAATGGAACTGCTGCTCTGGTTTCCTTCGTTTCTTTGACAGCTCAAGAAAAACCTTAATCCGAAAATGCAGTTGTCCCCTCTTCAAGTGAACGTTATGCAGGATAGCATCACGCATGTGTCAGTGCAAATGAACATTCTGTACGTTGCGTAGAATCGCTTCCGCGCGCATGTGTGTGTGTGAAACATCTCAATAGATCTAAAATATGTACCTTGATTGTTCCTAGTTGCGGGGGGCTGCAGGGAATGTCATAGTTCTGCAGCCAACGAAGACGGCTATGACATTCTGTGATATCGATCCGGGACGCTGGATCGGCGTACCTGCTTCAATTTTCATGTCAAATTTCTGTGATGGGCAGTGGCTAACCCAAG
>Ga0126342_10002139_pt1 | contig 30049 bp, 29 predicted proteins | sample Cyp1metagenome_FD_92528 | JGI IMG/M metagenome (GOLD analysis project Ga0126342, IMG submission 92528) | Coral microbial communities from Lord Howe Island, Old Settlement Bay, Australia - Cyphastrea 1 metagenome | ecosystem: Host-associated > Invertebrates > Cnidaria > Coral ...
GCATAGTCTTTGGCGCATGAATTCGGAAAACATAACGTGCATAGTCATCAAATGTCCAGTTGTAGTTTTCTGCATGTGAATAGCAGTGTACACACACACACGCGCACACACACACATACATACATACATACATACATACCTATATCTACTGTATGTATCTATGTGCCTATGTATGGATTTCTGTATGTATATATGTATGGATGCATGTATCTATCTATCTATCTACCTATGTATTAAGAAACCAATATCTCAACATATACACATATACATTCATACACAAGCATGCACACCAATATATACATATACATATACATATACATATACACATACATATACACATATACATATACATATACACATATACATATATATATATATATATACATACATACATACATATATATATATGTATACACATATACATACACACACACATATATATATATATATGTATGTATACATATATGTATATGTATATGGTGCCAGCCGTCCCAGCTGCATCCAGGCGGCCCAGGTGGGCGATCGCTTCAGCTCCGCCTCCCGCAGCAACTTCCGCACCTCCGAGTCGTTCGGCCTGGGTGCAGGATATGGGACGATTGTTATGGGATGATCCATTATGTATATATATAAATGGGATAATATATAAAGATGATCCATTATTGTTATGGGATAATATGGGAAAATGTGGGATTATATATATATAGTACACCAAGAATATTTGGGATTATTGTTGTTAATGAAATGTCTGGATGAATATCCATAATTGCCCAATATTTGGGATTTATCCACAGTAATCATGGGCTATCCACAAAGTAGATAGATGATGATAGATGGACATATCTATAACTATCCACATAATGTGGGGTGATTGTTATTAACGGACATTTCAATTTATTGCTTCCATGCCATATATCCATCTATTTTATGGACTAAACATATTGACGCAGTAAATTGAAAACTCTGTAATATATATATATATATATGTATAAGACTATATATATATATGTATATGTATATACAGATGTAATAATCCCAATTTCCCAGAACTAATCATCAACCCACAGGGGTTTTGAACACCCTGCTCTGCTCAGTTGAAGTTTGAGTTCATGAATTGTGCTTAATGACTTGTGCTGATTTTGCTGATTGTCTTACGCCATTTTGCTGTTGAACATATATGAACCTTTGGTTGGGTGAGGCAACTCAATAATTCCATCCCCCCAAAATATTTATTGAGAGTAGGCTTGTCCCAAAGGAGATGCCTGATATTCGGCTTATCTGCCTTTGAAGTTGAAGGATGGTTGAGGCGAACCCTTTGCAGCCAAGCCCAGTGGATTCCTGCTAGGGCGATGCACATGGCTTTCTGGGCCGCGGCAAGCCAGTCTGAAGCAGGACCTGGCTTGCCTGCGGTGGAACCCCACAGTGCAAAACAGGGCATGCCAGATCTGTTGAATGGAAACCGCCACATCTTCTTCGTTTCCTGCAGGGAATTGCCACATTGAAGGATCAACCGCTTGTATGCCTGCCTGTGCGAAGCAACCCCAAACCGAGTCTCATCAAAGCCTGCCACGTTGCAGCGGCTGCAACAAAAACATCCACAACCCAACGGCTTGAGCGCACGAATAGCGCTGGATCCAGATTTGGCACCTCTCAGTTGGATGGTCAATTTGGGATTCATCACATATAATGCAGGGATCTATAACTCGATATGTATATACAATCAACATGTGTACGTTTGAATCCGTAGATGGTTCTCCCCCCCGCACACCCAGACACACACACACATCCATTTGTGATCTTCTTTGCATGCATAGCCACACTCACACACATCTATCTATAACAATGTATATACACTGTCTACATGTATATATATATTTATTTATTTCATATATGTATATATAAAAATAAAATACATATACATGAGCACAGAATAATACACACAAACAAATAGATACGCGATCATGTATGTACTTACATACCTCTGAAATATGCTGAATCAACATATGCATTGCACACTGCCATTGCACGCTTCTCTCGGGCCTTGGGTGCTTTTCCATCCATACACAAGGCAGCATTCGCCCAGTCGATGGCCTTCCAGTTTCAGCTTGACATTGCCCAGTCATGCCCAGTCGATGGCATGTCTTGATCCCATTTGAGCTTCGATGTCAAGAAAGTGCCTAGTTCAATGGTCGCTTTGGTTTTGCCTTGGACAATTTGGAGAGATCGTTTCTTGTAGGCGACCAGCATGTATCATACGTATCACAGCAGGATGAGACAGTTCAAAACTGCATGGAACATCGAACTTGGCTTCGCTATTCACCGTATTGATCCCCTTTGGGTGGATTTTCTTGGACGGCGTGTCCATTCTCCCAAATATATCGTAAATCCATATCATCATAATTCATCATGTATATATTTACAATTAATATCAATTAATCATACAGTATATCATTACATATCATTGCATATCATTGCATAACATTACATATCATATCATATCATTACATGTCGTAACACATGGGCACATATCTTTACATGTTTTTACATATCACTACATATCATATTTCCTCACACTGTCGATTTTCAAGCCTCCTTGTACCTCTCCAGCTTCAAACTCACAGCGGCTAAGTTTTGCGCCTCACGACCAAAGTCTGGACCAACTGCAGTTATCATTACGTCACACATGCTGAACCTCTGCTGCGTTTTGAGAGAGGTTCTCCAAAAAAGTCATGGACATCATAGGCTCTCATTTTACTGCAATCCTCTCCATCTATCTTAACTAGCGGGCTTCGTTCCATCTGGTGCTCAAAATTTCGTCAACGGGATGCCGACGATGGCGAAGCGCAGGTCAAAAAGTTCTTGACCTCGGCACAGCTGGGACCGTGGGATCAGGATCTGTCTGAATCAACTCATCAAACATGGGTCATTAAATGTCCCCATGGGTCACATCACCCAACCATTAGGTATATGGTCTATAGTGGCTACTATAAGGTGATGTCCAATATACCCAAAATGGGACAGTTACCAACCCCTGTCAAACTTCATCAAACTTCGCTATTTCGAGTCTCTGCGGTCTGGGTGTCGTTGCTCACGGGTATCAGCTCCACGGCCTTGCGGAGCTGGGAAGTTTTCTTCTGCGGCTGCCCGACTCGGGTGCTTTATTGGTGTTCAATCCAGCTGATGGTGCTGTGACCCAAATTCTAATACCCAAATCCTAATTGGATAGGTAATGATAAATACGATAAAATCTAATCAAGTTCAAATCAAGTTCAAATTATCCAATCTTGTACGCAAAGGCTTGGGCAAATGCGCATGTCGCGCTGCTGAGATTGGTTGCGGCTTGACCTGAGGTTCCAACTGAATAGCCTCAGGATGATGGTGGCAAAGTGTCATGGCCGATCTCTACCAATGAGCAGCATGCAGCATGTTAGCAAAATTTGGCATCACAGATCCACAAAAACCAGCAGAAAGAAACATGAGAATCAAATTGCAGCATCTTATATACTTCGTACAAGAAGAGTAAGTGGTAATTAATTTGCGTTTAGGTGCGCTCGCAGTACGGTTGCACATAGATATAAGTTGATATAAGGCAATTTTACCCTCTGGTAAATTAACATAGACCCTGGCAGATAGGGGTTGGAAGACTAGTTTCCATTGAAAATTGGTGATTTTCAGGGTCTATGTTTATTTACCAGAGGGTACCACCAATCGGCCAATCACACAAACATGTTCAGAAGATCGTTATCCGTTATCCATCCACCCAGGACTATACTGGCTAAGTCGAGATTAAAGTCTGAAAGACACAAACCATTTGGAAACACCAGAAAGGAAGAATCCCACCTTCATTAATTGCATAGAAATATGTATCCAGCCGTTCCCGGTGAACCAACAAATGCCACTTAGACTTGCAACTGTTTGCCATTTACTATTCTCCCATAAATATCCCACACATATCACATATCCATAAATTATTCAGTCATGAATTTCCCATTGTTTTCCCATGGTTATCATTATTGACTCATTATTATCCCGTTATTTACCCATTATTATAAGTATTGCATATGTTATCATTGTTCATTATCAATCCATTGTTATCATATTAATTAACTTACCCATTGACCCATTGTTATCATAGGTTATCATTGATCATTTATGATGAGTTATGATGTTATCATATGTATTCATATGTTACCATTGAGCATTAACAAACCATTGATTCCATTGATCATTATTAAATATTATCAACCATCATAGCTTCCATGATTATTATTCCATTGATAACCATCATCAGTTGACCATTAATTAAATATTATTAGCAAACCATTGATAACCCATGATTATCCCTCCCATCCCTCCCATCCCATGTACAGCACAACGTTACGAGCCGCGGCAACGCCGAAACTTCGCCAAGCTGCGCTTCAACTCTCCGCCGGGTTCACCAGCCTTGGACGTCCGGTGCGTATATGAACAGTTCAGTTGTCAACTCATAGTTTTAATCATTGATCAAGCCATAATACCATTATATAACATTATATAACCTATATAATCATTATGATTATATGATCTAAATCAGGAAATACGGTAATCTATATAATCGAGTCGAATCCCATCAACCTAATCTATCTGCATGTGATTATATGTCTAAAGAGCTTGCTGAGTCTCGAAGCATCAATATCCAGATCCCTGAAAAAAGCCTGTAGGATATATAAAAGGAAAAAGAGGTGAAACCATCAACCAAATATCCAGTTCTGTATCCATCCGCCTCAACTGCACTTGCCTTTTCAGCCCAACCTTCCCCAGCATTTCACAGCTGGGCTGCCAAACCCAAATTGCCTGATCGTTGCCCAAGTCCTGAAACCATACAATGAAATAATTACACCCAGCGACCATGGTAACAATCAAATTCATCAAACATGGAAGACCGAAGCGGCCCAAGAGCTTTGAACTTTAAACATATTTCGAAGACATCGAACCTTGTGGCTTCTGTCACCACTTTGCATCTCCGAAGTTTTGGATTTCGGACTTTTTCACGGGGCACTGCGTTCAATCTATGGTAGCAAACTCGATCCCTTCATGAATTGCGTAGAGGGGGTTCTGTGACCTCATGATTTTTGGACCATTCGCGGTCACAAGCTGGACATTTTCTGGCCTTTAGGAAGTATTCGTCGAACATTGTGAAGGCACTCATGACCTGGACCGGCTCGATTCGTCCAGGGATTATGGTGGTGAGTCTTTGGGAGGTATGTGATCTTGCGAGATAGGATTTCCCAAAATATCCCAGAATACCTTCCATATGGATTCCATATGATTCCATAATTCCATGTTGATTATCCCTGGGCGATATTCATATCTAAACTACGATTTAGCACTTGCAATGCCCAATGCATCCAAATCCATCCAAATACATCCCAACTCATTATAAATGCATCCAAAATGGATCCAAAATGGATCCAAATGGACAGCTTTTGTTGGCACAACATCTGTCATGGATAGGATCTAAGGCTTCCCAGCCACTCCAAAGCCGTGTTGGCTGTAGCGGACGCGCCTTGAATCCCAAGGGTGCCGGTCCGGTGCCGAAGGCATGCACCCAAATATCATTCAACAATGAACGGAAGATCAAAATATATCAAAATCATCAAAACCTAAAAAATGCCATGGGAAATCATATTCAACCAGAGTTTTTTGTTTTGTTCTTTTTCCCTCTCTGTGCAATATCGTCATATCCAGCGCCATATCGTCCACGATGACCTCTAGGCCGCCCCAACGCGCCAATTTCATGGCTGCTGGGTGCTGGACGCAGAGCTGATTCCTCCAGACTGGAAGCAGCACAGGTGGGCATTGAACCATGAAAATAGAGAAGCAACCAACAAACATTGGGTGTTGAGCAACAAGAATAGAGTTTAACCAACCAAAATTAGGATGTTTAACCGTGAGAAATGGGCGACCAAAAGTGTTGGACCCCCACTCCATCTTCAGCATCCATCGCCACATACCTTTAGGATGCTTTGCAAGCCTCCTACTGACACAATAAGACACTCAGTTGCTTAGAAACTCCAAGTTCCTACACATACGCTTTGAGACACTAGGTGCTGGATCTGCAAAAGAGTCTGAGACCCTCCTTTCAAGCGTTACAAGGATACTTCGCTAACCTGGAATAACCTGGATGATTTCCTGCCCAACAAGGTTCCCTAAGCTTCAGGCCCAATGCTCCAGCGCAGCCACCTGACTCAACAGCAGTGAATTCACCGGTGATCCCAGTGATGGGATGGAACTTCTGCCAACCATGGTCCACGGTTGGAAAAATAAGTTCCTACATCATTGGGATCATTGAAGCCTGCCACTAGTTGGTAAAACATGCTAAAGACATGGTAAGACCATGTAAAGCCTCCATATTTCGAATCAGCTGTGGAGGATTTGGATGGATTTGGTGGCTTCAACTTCCAGCACGGCCTCAGGCTGAGCACGCTGAGAACCACACGTAGTGCTCCATGGCCGTTTGAAGTTCTCCCTTGGCCTTCAAATGTCTTGCTGCGTAAGATCTCCCTGCTCCACAGCCCAAAGGAAACTTGGTCTTAAAACTGAGCCAACCAACAGCAATCAGCTTAGGCCCCAGCATACGCTGCATTGCCTGGAAATTGGCACGATTCAATGTGAGGCTCAGTGGATCCTCCACTTCAGTCTCAGAATAAACCTACAGAAGTTAGTTGGTGTTTTCGCCAGGGTCACATCGTCAACCCGGTACCAAGCCTTCAGCTTTGGCGGCAGCACAGGCCTCAACGGCCTGTCACAACTGGCTTGACAGCCACTGATTTGTGAGTCTTAGGATTAACCTGCCCTTTTAGCCGCTGTCAAACCGTGGAATTTGGGCGGATGAAATAGCATTTCATGGCCATGAACTGGTTAAAACAGCATTTGGCGGCTATATTTTAAGCGTGGCCTTTGCTTTGGCCCAGCCTCCTTTTCATCAGGCATGGCTACGGCGGCAATAGCCCGCCAGATACGCAATGTCAGGTAGCTGACTTACTTGACTTTTGCTTCCATCTTAGAAACTCACACCTCTTTAGTCCTTTTTTCCCAAACCTGAAAGCCATCTGGCAACTTGGCTTTGAGGGGGTTGAATCTGAGCAAGTGATCTCGCAATCTGTTGTATTCAGAAATCCTTGCGTAGAGGTCTGCGGCTATAATCTAAATTTACCAATACGAACCGAACTGGTCTTTGGATGTCTTTGGTAGCATTTTTGCAGTATTCTGCTGATGAGTCTTACTCAAGCACAAATAGGGCGTGTCAGCATTTCCCCCTTCTAGCATTCCCATAGGCCAGGATCTGAAGTTTGGCTGTGCACCCGGACTTCGAACATGTATCTTGGCAGAAGTGGCAAGCAAAATTTGACCATCTACCCATTTTCTATGCCTTCAACTTGGAGCCAGTCCCTTTGAAACATCGCAGGGTCTCCGGCCACAAACAGCATCGGAGCAGCGCATTTCCTTTCACTCTGCAGAAAATTGGAGGCGTCGCAGCATCGTTGCACCGGTCCACGGTAGACATGGAGAGTTGCATGCCATGGTTATCTGTGGTTTAACCCCTTTGGTCCTGTTAGGTGAGGCCAGGGATCCCCGAATGGGTCGCCAATCATTTGTCCCCTGCACAAGCCTTGAATTTTTTCCAGTGGTTCCAGCGAAACAAGAAATAGGTGTTCCATGGCTATACAGAATCTTGTCATGCAAAAGCGTAGCAACACATAGCAACATATGCATATCGCGATCAAGCAAATAATCCAACATGATGTCTTATATGCAACGTACATAAACCCACATCATCTTTCAAACAAGCAAGCAAGGACCATATGGCTAGTCCTATTCAATGACTCACAAATACCCCCAAAACAATCCGATTGAACTATTGATCTCAAACGATCCCCAACCATTTCTTCATGAAAGGAACAACAAACAGAGAACCTGGAGGGCCATGTCATATTGCAACCCTGTTCCTCCATGAATTGCTGCAAAGAGGTTTGTGCCCACCCTCGAATTGAACCTCCAGACGTGCCAATATTTTGCAACAAATGAATTGCAAATGACACACCAGGAAGGAATCGCCGGCACAAAACCCTTTGCAAGCAATTGATGATAATTCCAAATCTATCCAAATCTCTCTGTACAAAGGCCTGTGGAAACATCGCAGCTGTGTTGGACTGGCTTGCCGCTACAGGTAAAAATCTCACAGACTGGGGAAAGTCATTATTGACACGGTCTGCAGCGTTTGAAATCGCGCATGAGCTGCTGCAAACAATTCAAACGAGGCGGGGACAAGAGTTCAAACTCAGCATGCTGAATTGCTCAAAGGTTTGAATCTGCATGCTTTGGAGGCATTCTTTCCACAGAGCCAAGTTGAGGTATACCTACGAAGGCACCCGAGGTGACATTTCCTGCACAGGCGCAGCCCATTGCAAAACAGAAAGTGCTAGAACGTAATAGAACATGATACCAAGATATACCAAGGTCCTATCTAGTGCCTTCAGGAGGTATGGGCAACGCGGCAACGCTCAGAAACTACATCAGTTCTACTCACGTCCGAGCTTCTCCAATCCAAGGCCCAAATATCTTTGATACCTTTGTCAGATTCACGGCATGGCCCCACCGTTGAAGAGTTGTTCAATCAAACAACCTGTCTCAAAAGGAATGGTCAGTTGGAGATCATGCCCTCAAAGTTGTGGAAATGGATGGAAAACTCAAACACATTGAAATCACGGCCCAAACAAACTTGCGGCCACTTGAACTCTTCCCGGCTTGTCTTGTTGCCAACTGTACTTATGAGTTTTTCACAGTGCATGAATGCAATGCATGCCCAAATCTAGAAATGCTGGCTACTTGGCTAAGGTGGTGCTTCCTTCATTGTTTGATGTCGTTCAGTGGTTGTGGCTGGTGTTCTCTGATTCTCGTTGATGTGAAGCAAAACCAATTGAGAGTATCCAAAACCCCTCTGGCCCAAGAAGGCAACAAACAAAGACATTTTGAGTGCATCTATATCATTCTACATTTCAATGTGTATATAATTGTGCATTGAGACGCGCACATATAACAGGCATACGTATGCGTACACGCATACATTACATGACATTACATCACATCACACGACACAACACAACACGACACTACGTTACATTACATTACATTACATTACATTACATTACATACATTACATTACATTACATTGCATTGCATTGCATTGCATTACATTACATTACATATATACATACTTGTACACATATATATAATATTATATACATACTTGTATATATATATATATATGTGTGTGTTTGTGTATATATGCAATGCGCGCACACACACACACAATGATATATGTTTGATGCACTATACGCATGCACATGCTGGATGCCACCATTGCCAGGGCCTTTCTGCTGGGCAATTCAGCTGTGCCCATGTTGATTCAAAGGGTTTCCCATCCCAGCTCATGAACCGCCATGCGTTGCGGCGTTGCACATCTGTTTGAATCTATATAGCATCATGTGGAAATGGGGCAAACCCTGGTACCTTGGTGTTCACAGCATTTTGTGGTTGGTTTATTTAGTAAATGGGGCTTCATCGAAGCCTGGATCGCCCTAGCCGCCAAGTGGCCAGTGCCTCTGCTGTTCATCTCCCAAGAGGCCAGCGGCTGCATCGTTGATGCTCTCCAATCTGGTGGGATGTCATGGTAGCTATTGAACATGGCCCATTTATAGATGATTTACCATGATTTACCTATTAAAAATGGTGATTTTCCACAGTTATGTGGCAGTTTTCCAGAGGCTAATTGTCCAAGAAACTTCAAGAAGGAAATTGCTGAGTTGCAAAGGTGCCAAAGCTCCAACCCTGTGTGTCTCAGCTGTTCGATGTCCAAATAGCTCAAATAATCTAAGGAACTTCTGTCCTCCCCATCGGAGCGCCTTCCACCAGCCACTGCCCAGCGGTTGGAGAGGGGTGCATCCATCACCTGTGCCCAAGATTGTGGCGAGCATAATCTGTGACACGAGTGCCAGGTGATTTACAGGCCGGAGTCTTGGTAGATCACCAACTAGGTGAGGAATTCTGGAGACATTTCCCGGTTTCCGCCCTCGGCATGCCCCTGAAAAACTAAATGGAACTCCCCTGAAAGAGATTTGTAATTTTGGACCATTTTGGGTCATCAACCCATCGAGAAGGAACATAACTATGTAATATTTAAATTCATCAGCCAGTTATGTTGGTTAATCATATCCCCAGCAAATGGTGCTTAAATCCGCATGATTCCCACCCGAGTACCCCTATTTTTTAGACAAACACAACATATCCCCAAATCATAGTGTGTTTTGTCTATCCCGCATACCCCCACTCTATCCCTATAACACGTCCCCATAAATTGGTTGGCATATGGGGTTTTGTGCCCAAACATATCTCCATAATGTTGTCATCTATCGGTAACCATCCTTTCGCAAAAGCAAACATTATATATAATAAGTAATTGAATTGTTGGTTACATCCCGTTGGACACTCCCATAGATTATTGCCATAACTGGCCATAACATATTTCTAGATAAACTATAATAATTCACTAAGCTGAAGTTCGGCCATTTTAGGATAGTCACCATAATCCATAGTTACCATAGTCACCATAGTCACCCCTACAATTCCCATCATTCCAGTGACGTCGCAGTGAGGTCGCCATACTGTGTCCAGTTGAACTAATGGGTTTCATACCTCAATTGTGGCAGGGGTTGACAAACCATCCCAGCACACCTCTTGGATCTTCACTCCGTGGGCAATCTCCAAGGCACCTTTCAGCAGAAGCTCCTGAGAGTGAAAGATCGGATCCATTTCATGGAATTTCATGGAATGAAGGGTAGGATTTATTGAGATTTGAAGCCGTAAAACTGAGGATGTTTGATTTTGTTTTATAACTAACACAAATTGGATTTCGATAGGGTTAAATAAGAGAAAGTGGGATTAAATTATGAGTTATCATATCATTTACGACCAATAGACTTTGGAATTTAAAAAAAGGGGTTCCCATGGGATTTTCATCAAAATGAATAGGATATAATCCGGCTATGCATAGTCTAACTGACATAATGGAGTCAAAAGTACTGCTAGTACGGAGTTAAACGAGTCTGTTGAACAAAAGATGGGGACAATCCCTTTGTGCCAAGGCAAACCCACCACCCATACAGGTCGCACCACCACTGGTGTCCTGTAGCATGTGTGGCGGTAAAAGCACCTGGCCAGGCAAAAATGGCGCAAAAAGGTGGTCAAAAGAGAGACCTTCATCATTAATCCCTTGAATCCCATTAGACAATTCCCCCATGATATCCCCATTAATTGATATCAATTGGTGCCCATGCCCATCCCAGTCATTCCAGGCCTGACCCCAAATATAGCTGCCAGAAATCTGCAGCAGCTGTCGCCTTGAAGTACTCATCCCAGCACAACGTGTGTGACTTACTTGGCAACCCCCATCATCCCAAAGAAATATTCAGAGTTCCAACTGGGCTCAATCACCCCAGGTCTTTTGATGGACAAGTCCCTCGAAAACCTGGGGCCCACACTCCGAGGGAACCAAACCACCGAAGAAGACCTTGCCGCCGTTGGGAAGCTCACCCACCTGAGGCCTTGGTTTTGAAGCGGTCCTGGGTAAAAAAATGGGGTAGAACATATATGTATATATGTATATATGTATATATGTATATATGTATATATGTATATATGTATATATGTATATATGTATATATGTATATATGTATATATGTGTATATGTATATGTATATGTATGTATGTATGGATGGATGGATGGATGGATGTATGTATGTATGTATGTATGGATGGATGGATGTATGTATGTATGTATATATGTATATGTATGTATGTATGGATGGATGGATGGATGTATGTATTTATGTATGTATGTATGGATGGATGTATGTATGTATGTATGTATTTATGTATGTATGTATGGATGGATGGATGTATGTATGTATGGATGGATGTATGTATGTATGGATGGATGGATGTATGTATGTATTTATGTATGTATGTATGTATGGATGGATGGATGTATGTATTTATGTATGTATGTATGGATGGATGGATGGATGGATGTGTGTATGTATGTATGTATGTCTGTCTGTCTGTCTGTATGTATGTATGTATGTATGTATGTATGTGTGTATATATATACATGTATATATATATATATGTATATCTATATGTATATCTATATATCCACATATCTATATATATTTATATCTATGTCTATATCTGTGTAAATGTATACATGCATACACATATATATATTGTACATATATATATATATATTGTATATATATATATATATTGTATATTTATTGTATATATATTGTATATATATATATTGTATATATATAATATGCGTGTGTGTGTGTGTTTGTGTGTGTGTGTGATGATTCCTGATTAGTCCAAAAGCTGACCAACCTTTGCCTTTGTGGTTAGCCTCAATCTTTGAGACGCCCAAGTTCGCCAATCCATCTAACAGCAGAAAACTACTGGGCCGAACCCTGGTTCCAAGACAGGTCCCGGACCCAGTGAGTATGACAAGTACGGCAGGCTCATCCTTCGGAGCAGTGTCTCGCACAGTTGGGATTCCCCTGAACCAATTCAGTAGGGGAACCTCCCAAAAAAAAAGGAAACTCAGGAGTTCGTTCTCACTTTCCGAGACCGCGCTCCTCTGCAACATCTGTGATGGTGAGAAGCACTGCCTCAGCTGCCGGCAGCTGGAAACAGTCTGGGAACCATTCTTTGAAGTCGCAGTTCCTTTGGATCTTATTTTTGGATATTTTTTGTTGATGCCGTTGGTTCTTATCCATTGTTCACTTCTTGGGAAGTCCCAACGTGCACATAGAGCACTGCATGAGAGACGGCATGCCCTGCAAATTCAACTCTCACCATCTCCCGCATTGCAATCTGTAGCTAGGCTTCTTCAAACAGATCATACCATCTGGCTAGAAATATGGAATTATGAAAACAATATGAAACCAATATGAAACCAATATCCTCATCAAACGAACTCAACTCAGTCTACTTTGATTTTCATCTCCCAGGCTGGCCTTGTGAAGATACTGCGCCGGGGGCCGACTGAGCAATGTGGCTGGGCGAGGCAAATCATGGAGACATGGGTTACAGTAATCGAATCTAAACTCGCTGATGGACATTATCCACATCATGGAATGCGCTGAAATGCTGCATGAGAAAACATGTTCACATGCGTATCATATATAGATACGTATGTAGTGTCCGCCAAGAATATAGAATGTTTTTCGAAGATCATACGACCCGAGCCAGATTTTGGGAATAAAAACTGGGAGGAATTCCACTTTTAGAACTTTTCTATCTTTAGCCTCGTCTTTGGAGAAGAGATCCTTCTTATTCACCAATGGATCTCCAACTGGAGAAAAACACTGGGGCCTGTGAGCATTTCGCCGCCTCAGGATGGAAGGCAAACTGTGGCAAGCTGAAAGCTGTGCTTCCCATGAAAGCTACCCCCGCATAGAATTCACCTACAGTATCATAATACATATGTATATAATATAAAAGAATGCATATATATAATATAAAACAATGTGTACATACATACATACATACATACATATATATATGCATACATATATATATATACATATTATATACAAATAAATAAAACATAATAAAGATAACACGTTTCCGTTTTTTAATGTTTGGAGGGCTCATGCCCCAGCCTAGTAGCACCCACCCACTTGGGGTGCTGGCGGACGCCAAGTCGTCTGACCCCCAAGGATCCTCAGCGGTGGCGTTGCGGTCCAGTGTGTAACTCACTGGGTCATGGCGTAGCAATGGGCCCTCAGGGGGGGTTCAATCATGCCCAAATGGATAAGGACATGATATATGATGATATATGATATATCTGTCTTTCCCCATAAAATGGGCTAATAAAATGCCAAATCCACTAATCATGATATTGAGAAGGCTCAATAAAATGTGGGTATCCTGGATCCAAATTTTCAGGACACCAATGGTCACACCTGGGGACTTGCAATGGTTGGGCACCTCTCAGATGCAAAGTGGGGTGGGATCAACTTGGGAGTAGCGTTTTTTGAGCCGAGCCAAGATGGAAATCCATTGGTTTCCCTCAGCCATGTGGCTTTGCCAAGGCTTGCGGCAAGATTGGGGTGTGTTTTTTGGAAAGAGAACGCACAGCGATTGTGAGCAAATTGCTGCAGCACGCCCCAATCTTTGTGTCGCAACAGCACCTTTTGGTGCTTATTGAGTCACCATTCTGCGTCTCTTGGAGAGCAGGGATCTTAAAACTTGTGCTGCCAATGTGGCCGTGGTGAGGCCGACTTGGACCAACCAGCAGGCCAATGCACCCAACTGCATCTCGCAGGGCTGACAAATTCGTTACCATTGGATACTGGGGGGAGCATTATCATCAAGTGATTTGACGTGATACATATCCTTCCAATCTTTTCAAACAGATACAAAGAGCATCGAAAGTTTGCCGGAAACTGGATGGTCTTTGTCGTCATCGCCTTGCCAATTATTGAGATATCATACCGAACTCAGACGCTCTTCGAAGCAGCTGGGATCCTTGCAGCCAAGGAGCAGCAAAAAAACATATCCTACATCCCAAGAAGAGTCCAGGTTGGAACATTTATCTAGTGACTTTTAGGATGTTTCGTTCTGACTCACTGATTTGAATGGACCCTGACCTTGTAGTGACTTATCGGTTTCGGATCATATGACCGGAACAACGCCAGCATACACTGACAAGAAGATGTTGATACCCATCAAGTGGGACGCTCATCTATGTATTAAGATAATGGCTGCCACGGGAAGGGGGTGATAGTGATGAAAACTCTTGAGCCCATGTCCACGGTGGAGCAGGATGGCTGTTGCCCCCAGCCCTGCCTTGCGATTAAGCATTGATACAACTTCGGACAATGAGTCCTGGCATGTGGCTGTGCCCCTGGATCAACCTCTTGTCAGATTTGCAGCTATATAAAACTTTGTGTTGCAGGCTGAACGATTCATATTGAAAGGATTGGACTGGTGGCTCTCGAACTTGGAAAACCCAAACCATATTATCAAGATAACCGACCCAGAATAATTAGGAGCAAACCATGAGGGACAGCATCACTGGACCCAAAATTAGGCCTACAGTGACGCCATATCCAATGATCCGAGACCAGAGCTTTGTCCCATCTACCCGAAAATTGCTAGACTTTCATCAGAATTACCAGAAACATCAGACGCCTTTTCCTTGGGGGGCCTTTCATATTATTTCATGCTACCATCATATTTTCATATTGGGTTATGGGGATAATTCACCAACATTGGGATCATGGGAACCCTGTCCTGGATACTTCTCATGCCACCTTGAAGCTGAGCCATCTGTCGGGTCAAGTGCTTCACTTGGTCCTTCACTTCCCGTACCTCAACGCTTCCATGAAAAAATGCGGAGGATCTGCAGAAAATTGAGGGTCCTTGGCCACTGGAGATTTTCATGTATTTTTTTAAAATGTATTTTTCACATTTTTCTAGTTTCAAGTTAATTACACGGTCCCAAAATTCCAAAATGCATTCAAAGTACTAGAAAAGAGAAGAATGACAAACTATTACGAGGGTATCGCAAACATCTCTGATTTGTGGCTCAGCCCTTCTCAAGATTCGTCTTTAAAGGAGGGGATGGACATGTGGATTGGATTCTCTGGGACATCCCCTGAATGATAGCTCCTTCATGTTTGGGGGTTCAAAAACTCCCAACTACGGGAGACATGCCATCTATGACCTATGATAACAAAGACCATTGACAGGCTGACAAAAAAGGCGAAACTATAGCAGGCCCAAAAAAGATAGCATCAAATAGACAAATAAAATCCAACTAAATATTGTGTATCACTCTTTTTGGGGGGCTACCATAAACACTGGTGTTCAGATTGCACCCCAGGCACCTCTCCCTTTAAATCTGTGACTTCCCTGTCTCCTGGAAATTCGGAGCGCTGGTGGCCATACACATTTTTGACCCCCAAAAATACAGCATCTGGAATCTGGAGAAGGACGTCAAACATTGGAGATGCTCAACAAGGTTTTTGATGTTTTTGGCAGTTACGTTTTGCCTAAAGATATATGGCATCTATGGCAGGTCTCCGCGGGTCAGTTTTGCCTTCCCCCAGCGTCACTGGTCAGTTCTGCCGTCCTGCAAAGACTTCCGCAGGCTGCCGAGCTAAAAGATCTGTGTCACTGCTGGTTGCGATTTTCAGCGGCCTTGGCTCGTCCGTGATCCAAGTGCTCAGTGACCCCATTCCCCATCAGTAATCTCCTTCTTGTGTGCCTCAAAATTATCAATGTTGGTACTCAACCACGACTGTTTGTTCTGATTCAGGGGAGGGATTATGCAAACCTTGAGGACCATGCACCTCACGCGAAGATGCTTCTTAGACAAGCACAACGCTGGGTGATGGGATGCAGTGGACATGTCACCCTGTGGCAGAAGATATGGACTTCAGTGGGAAAATGATATGCTGTGTACAAAACTATGGGTATACACCAAATAGCATAGGTAAATAATCCAGGCAATTTTCCTAATATACTGCCGATCTGAAAGAAGGCACCTGCTGCCGCTGCTGTCCTTGCTGATGGCTTCATCCTGCCCTGGATGCTGCGGCAGCTCATCATCATCATTCTTTTGTTTAAACAAGTTGCATAAATAATAATCGTATATGTATACACTCACACACACACACACGCACACACACACATATATATACACATATGAAAATCTAATCTATATGCATATCTATCTATCTGTCTGTCTGTCTGTCTGTCTGTCTATCTATCTATCTCTCTATCTCTCTCTCTATCTATCTCTCTGAATCTATCTCTCTGAATCTATCTCTCTATCTATCTCTCTATCTATCTATCTCTCTATCTATCTCTCTCTATCTCTCCATCTATCTCTCTATCTATCTATCTATCTTTCTATCTATCTATCTATCTATCTAATTCTATCTAATTCTATCTAATTCTATCTAATTCTATCTAATTCTATCTAATTCTATCTATCGATATCTCCTCTCTCTCTCTATATATATATGCTCATTTATGGATATATGTAAACACTTATTATATATGTATGCATTGAAGATATGCAAGAACCTGATGGAACGCACTCTTGAGACAAGAAACATGTGGGCATGTTACATGTTCATCACAAGAACCCTTACACTTTAGGGGACCTTTGCCTACGCTAGTTTGCGTTCCAACATGTGGGAACAACATCCTGTCCTTTCAAAAGGCTCAACACAAGTTGCGAAGAAACATCTCCCAAACTCATCCAACCCCTACTTGATTCCCTTGGTCATTGCTAATCGTAGACTGCGAACAATACTTTAGCAACTGTATATTAATATGACTTAATATGTATACTGTATACTTTTTTCATAAATAGAAATGTAAATATATCTAAATACATATATATATATATATATGCATACAATATGTGTATAAATAAATAGACAAATAAATATTTACATATATGTAAATATATGCATACAAATGTGCATACATAAATACAATCATAATGATAATATCTGTACACATCTTTCTATATCTCCATCTTTGCGGAAACCATCAGCAACTGTCCTTTCCGTCGCCAGACTTCAACGACAGCTCGCTGGATCTCCTTCTTGGCCAGGTCATACATGTCCATCGGCTCCGTCAACATCCTAAGGATGGGACGAAGTCGGTTGCGAAATCTCCGCGAATGCCATCCCATGAATGTCCCATATAATCCATATATGTCCCATAAACAATCCCCCCAAAAGGGGATTTTCAACATCACCTTGAGACCTGGGGATCCAAAAATGGTGCCAGGACTGTCCGCTCCCAGGATGTCACGTGCTATGTTGATGCTACCAGGGTTGAACATCCAAGAGATCTGAAGACGCATGGATTTCTCCGAACTGGAGATACCCTAAATTCTCGCAAATTTGGTAACATGATGTTTTTCATGATATTTACCATGATATTGACTGTTTTTTTTCTAACATATTATATATATTATACCATATTTACCAATATTTTACCATCATATTTACCAATATTACCCATATTTTAAATGACATATTTCATGTTAATCCTGATCTTTTGGCCCAGCCATCCGAGTTCCGCCAAGGGGCTGCAGTTTGGCCTTGCGCTTTTTTTCATGTCGACTGGCCTGGCGAGATGGCAAGCAATTGGGGCCGTGCCTGGTGACGGTAATGTGTGGCCTCGAAACAGCAAACACTGACCATAATGACAATATATGACAATAATATACAATAATGATGATGACTCTGAAAATGAGGATGACCATGAGGAATGATTAATGATGATGATGTGGATGAACACTACGACAAAGGATGACAATTGGGACGACTGCATGCCTACTGCACACATTAAACTGAAATGCAGGAAGTGACGATTCAGGCTTGAACCGAAGGACTAGGCCTACCAGTCTACCATTTGATCATACCTGATACAGAGATCAAGATTATTATAGGGTCCAGATGGGTCGAGAGAGGACAATTATAATGTTAAAGTAAGGTTTTGCTACTGCTACAACTAGAGCTGCGCTTGGCAACTGGGCTAAGCATGGCCGTGCTACACCGCCAGTCGCAATATTGTGGTAGCTGGTCATTACGCAAATGCAGATCACAGCCGTGCCTGCGAACACCAAGCCTTCAAACAGTTTGGGAAGTCCTTCCTGAGTTCGGCAAACGGTGCATCTTCCATAGCCACAAGATATTGACCAAAAGGATGCAACAAGCCCTAAACACCAAAAGCATGCTCTGGCAAAAACTCATTGATTAGATATGCATCAACCATCATCAACCAACATACACCGATCAAGATGCCCGCAGCAACAAAGGTTGGACATCCCTGAGCTGCCAAGTTTCAACAATCGTTGCACCTTATCCTGGCACGTGGCATGCGGCGAACAATCCGATATCTTGAAGGATTTGTGCCTGATCATCCAATCAACAGATTATGTGCACCAGATATGCACATAATTGATATATATATAATATATATATATAAATAAATAAGGCAAAACTCTCTAATTCCAATTTCCATCAGAGGATCTCCTTGTACAAAAAAGGTTGCGCATTTCCTCTTCAGGTTTGGTTTGCCAACTGTACTTCCTGAAGCATGCAACATGTTTATGCACCATCTCCATATTCAAAATCTCTGCGCTTCATCAACTTTCATCAATTTCCAGATATTAAAACTGGAGTCCATCTACCAGCGCTCCCTGGTGAAAAATTCCGGACGTTTCTCCTTGTGCATCTGAAGCAACTTGCCACCGTCGCGTTCACAGCGCACTGAACAGCTTCGTTGAAGTGGTGGAGTGGCAAAGACCTGACCGATGGCACCAGTCATGGGAGTGGCATACCATTGGTATACTGTACCTTATTGGATCTTATTGGTATACCTTAGCAGTATACCGTCCAAACTGGGAAATTCATTTAATAAATTCAAGAGGCCCATCGCCAGGGTTGCTTATCAAATGGCGGGGATGTCTTGGGATAAGCAACGAATTGGGGACACGAAGTCGAACATATCCAAAAGTCTTGGCTAAGTGGGGCTGATCATCTCTGAAAGTGAAACAGCCGGCCAGCTGATATATCGAAACAAACATGTTGCGAAAGTACGAAAGTTCTAGTTATGTTTATCATTGTCATATGATGGTCTTGGAGCATTAGAAGCCAACCTTTTAATCATTTTGGCCCTTTGCACCAAAGACGCTGTAACCTCAACCGTAGATCTTTGAGAATTAAGTGACTCAAAATGGTCAAATAATGAAGACCCTCGAAAGAAGTTCTAAACTCTTCAGAACGCTTTCATCATCTTTCATCTTTGGATGATTTTGGATGTGTGGTCTCCCGCCCGCTTCCGCCTCGACATCTCCAAAGTAACTTCCCTCGCAGTGAAGGTGGAAGGGTGATAGCCTTGGAATAGTACCGGGACGACAGGCCTGAAATCGTACGTATGTAGGTAGGTGGTATGTGTAGTAAATGCAGCATGATGTGCAAATGCAAATGCTTATCTATACGGTAAGTATATGTTCAGAAGTCAGCAAAGAACAAGAAACCATGTATTTCGCTTGGCAAATCATCTTCAAGCAGGATATCCCAGGCATTAAAGCTGACCAGCCATGTCTTCTTGCCACTATGCATTGAACATTTAAACAGGGTCTTGATCGCCCAGTGGCCCGCCCATCTTGGGCTTTTCGAATGCTTCTTCATCGTCCAAATTGAGGCTGCCGCCAAAGGATCCCAAGGTAGTACGTCCTCCCACGGATCGCTACGGTAGCTAGGCCGGCAAATAAGTGAGCAGCATACGGGTGCAAACATTGCCAAAATATGCCAAAATATATCAAACAACTTTGACACGTTTGATATGTAGGGACATAGTGGCATTTTTTGATCTCTTCGTTGAATTAATCAAATGTATTGATAGTTACTGACAATACTGACCGCATGTATATCCATACTTGCCATACTTTTGCTAATGAAATTTCAGCAACTCCAAATTTGCAGTTGAGCAAACAAGAACACCTGGGTTGCACGTCATCACGTGGAAAGAAGCAAGATGGCAAATCTTGCTAATTTGGTTGGTTCCGAACAAACAGCCATAAGACAATTGCATACAGTTTTTTTTGGCCATCCTCCTCAATTGTGCTGAGATGAAACCGTTCTTCACTGAATGCAGCCGTGTCTCCAACTCTCAAAAGTCGAAAGGCTGCCTGCTGTTTGTCGTTGTGCCTTTTTAGACTGGCCTGCTGTCAGGGTGAAGATCTGCATTTTGATTCCCCTTCTGTTACGCCTGTGGAAAGCTTGATCCCTCCACACTGTGGATTCAGCCAAGTACCTAGAAACATCTAAAAACATCAAAGCATTGCAAGCTCTGGATATTTATGTTGAGAATTCATGTGAAACAAGCAGGTTGGTGGCGCGTCTGTCAGTTCAACAGTTGCGCGCCATATCACAGGAGGAACCGGGATGCATATTGCCCTTCCGTGCGTATCATGCTGGGATTGGGTTGGTTTACATATCCAAAAGCCAGAGCTCCCATCCTCAACCCCCATGACCAATTCCTCCAACATTTGTCTGGTTTGAGCCGCGCATCCCAAAAAAGATTCAATAATCCTCACACTTTTGTGGGTGCAAAGTAGAAACTACGGGAAATCAGCCGGCAGATTGATAGCAGAATGCACACACATATCATGCAGATTCGCATGTTTCTGACAAAAACCATCAGGCTGACTGGACATATCCCGTGCTACCGAGTATAAACTACCCCTGAAGGAGCTTCAGCTGGCCGAGTGGCCAGTGCTTCGGCCAGAAAATCCACGTTCCTTAGCCAATAGATCTGACACCAACGATTCGAAAATGACTTTCCTAATAAGCTGCTGATTTTGGTGATTTTGGGGGTATAACTACTTCATTTTCAGATCATACCATCAACCCCACACCCTCCGGCAATGAAATGTGGCAAGGTGAAATTCCTATTTTGAAAAGGAACATCATCTGCATGTGAGTAATCCTGATTCCAACAGGTCCACATGTGTATGCTCAGATATGTTTGAAGTGAAAACAAACAGCAGGTTGGAATTGTACATGGCGCACTTTTAAAAAAATGCTGTAGAATCTAATCTAATCAAGTGACTCTGACATGCCGCCTTCAGGAGTAGGTAGAGCCACACTAGCAAAAACGCCTGCGCTGGCGACACCTAGAAAATCTTCTAATCCTGCAATTTCTCAACATGTTTCAATGGGTTTGCCTCAGAATAAGGTACCCCTAAATCCACTGATTCATCATCCTGGTGAGATTGCCATAGAATGGAGAGGGGAATACCATGGTAAACCCAGTTTTCAGACCCCGATGATTTTCAAGGTATCTCTGAAGAAAACCACCGAACCTGCAAGCACCAGGTAGATGCTGAAGGCCTGCAAGGTCGACCGACAGGAACGTAGCGGTTGCTTGACAGGCTGCATTTGGTCCCATGTTGCCCCTCCAAAATAGATGGGGTAACCAAGAAAACATGAAGAGATGAAGTAGGAGCATAGGCATAGATGTCCTTTTCCTACTGATGCATGGGCAGCTGGGGCAACCTCCCATTGTTCAACTTGTTCAACCGGGAAGCATATAAAATGATATAACATGGAAATGGTATACGAAATTGACCCCGAATGCCAAAGGAAGTGAGGCAACATCTCGTTTTCCACCAAGGACATCAGGTCGCCAGCCCCCGTGCCTGGTCGTTGCCTGAAACGCATCAAGTGATGCAGTACCATCAGTACCACAGTGTGAACCAAACTAGAATCTAGAACGCCATCCGACTGTGGGTTGAATCATGTTGAATCCCATGCCCGTGCAAAGACCACCACTAAAATATCGCCACAGCATGATGGCGAATCCTTGCTGTAGACAGGCTGTGTGGATCAAACGCCGAGATGCAGTGGTAGACCATCTCGTCCTTTTCATAGTCCTCAGGTTGCATTGCTGTCCGAGCTAAACCGCTTTTTCGGCCACCTGCCAAATTAGCTAGAATGGCACAAGTCTTGGTATTCTTGAGAAGCTCCTTTGTGATAGCCAAACAAATATACAATAGAAAAAACATCAACGCCATCATCATCATCATCATCATCATCACCATCACCATCATCATCACCACCATCACCTCCATCCTGATTCTCCTCTTCCAAAATGCACTTCTCAGTATTTGCATGTGTTTGCTCACCTGCGAAACTCCTACACCGCTCAGACCCTCAGTGGATCCAAGCTGCCAGGATGTCCAGATGCAGTGCCAACAGCATCAGAAAGCGAGGTGGCAGGCCATGCCGAAATTTGGGCGCGCACACCGACAGAAACCTGTCGCAGTGGCAGAAGTCGCTTAGGACTGGAAGGGAGTGCACATCGCCTGAAGCCACTAATGATGCAGCGCAGGGCCCTATGTGCCCAACCCCAACCACTGCCTGTTTTTGATCAACTTTCCAGAGAAAATGGCTGAAGGCAGTTGACCCACCTCAGTGGGCATGGAGTCTCTACAGCTGGCACACCATGTCACGCTACTCAACTGCTCAGGACTCAAGAAACGGAAACCTGTCCGAGCTCTGCCCGAGATTGATCATGATTACGTCATAATTTGTAAATTGTATTAAATCATATTACATTAAATTAAATCATATTTTATTTTATATTGTATACAGTATATATTACATTGTACTATATCATACCATATTATACTATATTCTACTATATTAAATAATACATTATATTATATATTATATATTACATATTAAATAATATTGTATTATATTACATTATATTATATCATATCATATCATATTATATTGTATTATATTATATAGTATTAAATTATATTATACGATATTATATTATATATTGCACAAAAAATAAAAAAACATTTAATTATATCATGTTTATATTAGATTTAAAATTACATTAAATCATATTCTGCTACATTATATTATAGTGCTTTATATTGTATTGTGTTGAAAATATCACAAAATAATATTTATTATATATATATAATACAATATAATATAATATAAACTAATATAAATTAACTTATATTATAGTTATAGTTATAGTTATAATTATAGTAAAACATATTATATTATAGTATATTATATTGATTTATATTGTATTATGACGCTGATTTTTTTTTCGTGCGACCCTTGTGCGCGTACACTGCACCAAATATTGCATCTCGACCTTGATATCCAATATTCCCTAAAAATCACAAAATCCCAGGAACTCGTGAAATTTGATATTACATAGTCCAAGTTGTAGGGATGCCCTCAATGCACTGAAGGCTTGCCTGTAGGAATCATGGTCTACTTATGTTTACTTTGTATCCTTTTTGCAAGAGAAACATGGAGAAACCCAAGGCATCATTGGCTCACCTCATAGTCGGAAGCCAAGGGGGACAGCCATGATTTTCGCCACCTCTCCTGCTTGGGCCTATTCCCAACTGGGCCAACACTTGAGATATCAATATCAATGATCACAATTCAAGAGTGTGGATCATCTTGGTGGCAAAATGACATGAAACAAGCTGGCAAACCACATGCCATAATAATGATAATCATTCCCACTTCTGGAATACCTACAATATTCTTATTTTTGGATATTTTTGGATGATCCCCACTGTCACCTCTAATCATCTTCCTTGACACGCTCCAATTTCGGAGCTTCTGCCACCATGTGGCCAAGCGGATGGGCATCGATCCATTGGTCAGCAGTTCTCTCATCCAAGCCTTGGCCATGGCTTGGAGGCGACAAACAGAATGTTGAGATTAAGGAAAACATATATCATCAATGAAGAAATACATCCACACACACACGCACACACAAACACACTCACACATATAAATACACGTAAATATTTATATATGTATGTATGTATGTATGTACGTACGTACGTACGTACGTACGCATGTATGTATGTATGTATGTATGTATATATACATATGTATACACACATATATATACATATATATATATATATATATGTATGTATATATGTATACATATATGTATGTATACATATATATATATATATGTATATATTTATATGTATATATATATATATGTATACATATATGTATGTATACATATATATATATATATGTATATTTATATGTATATATATATATATGTATATGTATGTATATAAGTATATATATACAGACAGTGCATATATAGAAACCATAAGGCACTTGTATGGGCTGGTTCACTTATAGTACTTCAACTGACGATTTTTGTCCTTAGCTCGGGCAAATCCCTGCACTAAACTCTAAACGGAAGTTGAACTTTGATGAGCAACCAGAATTTGAGGGTTAAAGATGGTTAAAATATGTTCACATCCTAATTCGAAACATCCTAGTTGGCAGCTGTTGAAAAGGTAAACGACAAAACTCAACAAACCAATCAATGCTGGCCAAATCTCCCATTTTCATCAATTTTTCAGGGTTTAAACCACTGAGGGTCAAATCTCTTAGTTTCAAATGTTTTCTTTTGGTCTTCATGTGAGTTTGTTTCAACTCGGCTCCTAAATCCACGGCCGCCTTGGTTCCTGAGGTCCAAGCCCTGTCCCAGTTGTGCTTCTCTGCTCGGCTTTCCCGTGCCCATCTGACCAACCTGGGCCAGGTCGATCCCCAGGCCCTTTCGCCGAAGCTGGTTGACACATCAAAATCATAACATATTCTTCTACATATTCGTTTGCGGATTCGTGATTCTGCACATTCTTAATCTTGCAAACCAATTTTATCCAATTTTTGGGTTATGTATGGATTAAAAATGGGATTTTTCCAATGGCAATTCTCTGGCAATTTTCATGGCTTTTCCAATGCTTTTCCGTTGTCTCTAGCCTTGGCAAAGGGGTTGGTTCCTGACGGCCTCCAAGCAAAGAACTGTTTTAGGAATTCCCCTGCACGATCTTTGCACCGGCTGCACAGCGACTTACGCTGCCGCCATGCCTCTACAAAACTGTACACCAGGGCAGCTGTTCGCCCTCGCCCCCAAGCCTTTCCTGTTCAGACTGCTCTCGTTCACATGACTTGTCAAAATTGTTGGTGAGTGCTAGAAAGCAGCTGTGTGCCCAGAATGGATACAGTAGTACAGAGTGAAAATCTTCCACATCCTATATGAGTGCGTACACCTATTATCTTCATTATCTTATATTATGCATACATATTTATTACATATGTATGTACATGCTTTGATCTGTTAGGCTCATAAAGAGATTCTTCACAAGAACCCATGGCTTTCTGCTGTTTTGCCGCAGGGCCCGTTTTGGCTCCACGGCTTTTTCGCGTCGACCGATCACCGATCTGACCGTCGCTCAGTCGTCGTCCCGCTGGCCATCGCCTCCGCCCTTGGGGCCACCCGCCTGCTTGGCCATGATGATCTGGTCCACCTAGCAATGGCCGCTGCCATAGCTGAAGAAAAATCGATGCCCAAAATGCTTTTTCGTTTTTTCAAACTTGAGCACACAATAAAGATTTATATATGAAATATGAAGGTTATTGAAGGTTGATGTATGTTAACAGTTAACCAAACAATACTGGGGTGGAAAATTATGGTTCAGCCATGTTCGACATTGGAACGTGTAAGGGTTCAACCAGCAACAGTCAGGGATGTGACCAAGAGGTCCAAGATTAGGGGCTTATACATCTTATACATAGTAACGTGCCTGGGGGTTTGCCAATAGTCAATAGCCTTTTCAGGTACCCCCAATGATTGGACTCACCATTCCATTGTGCTTTCCATACACCTCCCGGGTCCAATATGTCCAGTTCTTTGGGGTTCCCTGAAAAGTGCCTGGAATTGGAGTTGATTGGAAGAATAGTGCCATCGTTGTAGAGGAAACATCAGGTACCAAACCAGTGTCAACCGACCAGCAAATAGGATGGAAAAAGGCCTTTGCACCACAAATCAAACAATCTCATTCCCATCTAAATTAAGTTGACTACATGCACACACGCACACTCACACACACACACACATATATATATATATATGTATATATGACTCGCTTTAGCTATCAAAAATCCAACAATGACACTGGTTCACCAAGCCGACTCTATTAGTCCCGTTTACACAAGCCTCGATTTGTCGGCAACTGCTGGCTATGACATGCAAATTCTTCCAGATCAGTATCAGTAGTCCGGCGCTTGAAATTTGGCAAAAGCGAAGCAAACAACCATTACAATCAAGCCAAGCCGCACAAAAAGTCTCACAAGCTCGAACCAATGTAACCAACCAAATAGATTGGTAGATGTTGGTAGGGTCTATTTCCGCCATATCTACTTCTAGAATCTTCTAGAGTCTTCCAGTACCGAGAACACCATGGCCACATAGCCCTGCCTTGAGGACAGTGAGGACCGCATCGAGGGTGAAGCGCATGGCCCAGCGCTTCGTCTCCATGTGATCTAAGATGCCCTTCTCCACTGCATTGCACACCTCCAAAAATGACATGTGGAACATTGGCCTGCAAGATTCCGCCATATTCCATCCCGTTTTTTGGGCCTTGCCTTCATGATTTTCCATCATTTACCATCATTTACCAAGATTTATTCAAGTCCAGAAATGGGGGATTTACAATTGCCATGGTTGTTTGAACTGGTTTACAGTTGACAACTGGAGGGTGGAACTGGAAGTACCTAAGACAAGCAAGATCTGGGCCCGGCATATGCGGGGTATGTGCAAGGGGTATGGCATCCTACCTTTCATGCTGGGACCCCCTTGATTTGAGTGTCCCGAAGCGCATGATACCCGTTCCCTGCAAATCCGCAGTAAAATTGTATTTCGTCTCAAGGATTGAAATTGGTTTGGGGCATCCCGCATTTTACCAGGGCAGCACAGGGCAGCGTCATATCTCGCAAGAAGGACAGGGATCAACACATCTTGCCATGAAAACATTAAACCTCGCTGGCACAAGCCAAGAGGCTGGCCCGGCATCCACATCGATCCCTGCAGACTTCTCACCCTTTTGGTGCGCTGCATACAATGCCGTGATGGCGTCCACATGGCTGTGCCCGGCATTCTCCGCCAAAATCCTGGCAGGCGATGGCGGGATCCTCAAGCTGAAAGTGGGGATCTATCGAATCTATTCAGTTGGTATTACACTTTGTCACGTGGGCTCAGCATCCATATATCTATCCGTGAGCGAGAAGAAATTTGAGCATTGCCCCCCAACTATGTGACTCATTTTCATCTTCAGGACCAACAGCAACGATCTTGAGAAAACCTGCCGTATGCCGTATGCCAACCAAGAACAGTAGGAAACAACGGACAAAAACTAGCACAGAGCAAATGTGGCAACCCATCAATCCGCCACAATGAGCCTCGGAACCACCTCCAAAGCCTCCGCAAATTTCAACACAGCCTCGCCATCTCAAAAGGAGGGCGCGATTGGAAGAGATCTGCAAAGATTCAATTTTGGGATTATGGATTCAAGTGTTGGGTCAACTCCAAAAAACCCGATACAATATGATAATATGGACCTATGCTTCAACAACATAATCCAGAGAGATCTTCCCACAAGCGTCTCTATCCCAAGTGGGGTGTGAATTTTGTCCTCTTTGTCGTCCAGCGCGTGCAACACACCATTTATACTTGAGGCCAAAGTCGAAAGGGAAGGGAACGAAAGCTAGGTGGGCAAGGAGAGATGTGTGTGTTGAAAGAGTATGTGGCGCGACCTTTTGAATGTCATTTTTTGAACTGAAATCCGCCGGCCTGCCGGCGTGTTTTGTGGATGTTCTTCTGATACATCTTTAGCTCAGCTAGAGCTTAGGCTAATGTTCCTCTTCGTCGGATTTTTGACTTGGCCGTCTCATATCTTCTCCTCAACAAGGCTGCTGCACTTTTCGGTCGCAAACAAAGATCATCGGCTGCCCGTACCATGGATCTTACCTTGACCCTTCCAGCCAGCTCGTTTCAAGGCAAAACCAGACACCCAGCAATGCCCCAAATCTCCTCAAATTATCAAAGCATCCCTTCCAAAACCCTTTAAATTCCGTACTTACCGCCAGACCGCCAGAGGGCCGGCGGAATGCCGAAGGCTGTTAAATAAGCTACCATTCAATTTAATGCTGACGCGCTAGCAGCAGCGTATCATGATATTCTACATGCACCATAATCATTCATTCCACAGCCCTCTCCCTGACATCCTAGCATACCAGAGTCAACATTACCCTCCTAGTACCCTACTTGCCAAATACAAAGTGCCCCAACCGAACGCGCTTCGGTTGAGCCACTTTGCAACCATCTGATTGAACCTCTTTCCCTCGGCCTTTCCTTCCTTGTTCCTGTCCGTGACATAAATAAAATAAATAAATAAATAAATTAATTAATTAATTAATTAATTAATTAATATATAATAATATATATATACACATATGTATATATATATATACGCCTATGATGAAAATATCTAAATATCTCCATCTGCCTAGCTACATATCGATATATCTTTTGTCTATATGTATAGCTATGTGCACACACACGCACACACACATACATATATATATATATACATATATATATTTCCACCATACACATAAAATAGCCTAGCCTTAGATCTGGTAAATTACATGCATACATCCATCGAGAAAGAGCTGCTTGGGAATCAGATGATGCGCATCTTCCATTCCTTGCCAAGACGGGGTCATGTTTTCACGCAAACCTCTTGAGGAAATGGAATGCAAGACTCCACGTGATTGTTTTCTCATTACATTAGATTACATTAGATTAGGTTGGATTAGATTATATTAGATTAGGCTAGATTAGGTTAGATTATTTAGATTAGATTGGACTAGATTCCACTACATTAGATTACATTAGATTACATTTGGTTAGATTAGATTGCATTACATTGCGTTGCATTCCATTCACACCACTCACGGTGAATAACATCTTGTATATGTCTGTGCGTTCGCATCCCACGTGGTCACAGATGACACCCAGCGGGACGGACGCAACGGGGTTTGAAGCCCGAAGAGGGGGGGTTCACAGTTCGACATGATTAATCATGTCCAACAGGGGGGTCCCAAAAACAGTTCGAGGTGAAAGATCATGGAAGCTGCATCCAGTCTGCCCCCAATTCATTGCTAGAGCAAACCCAGCTCCAGCTAGCAAACCAGCTTTCGTGATATGTTCAATCTCTGCGCAAATGATTAATGTATTATAGACATCATCAGTGTTCATGTTCAATCACAGAGCTAAGACATATTGGTCTATATAGTTCTCATTCATTTTCAGTATTCCAGGTTTTCATCTTCCCATAGATCCAGTTTTTCACCACCAATCAGTGATAGTTTTTTCCCGAATGCGTAGCAAGGGTTCCCGTTTCACTCTGGGGGTCTGGGGGTTGAGGGTGTGTTCGCTCGACGTTGCGTTCACGGTCGCAACCGTTCGCAACCGTCCGCAACCGTCCGCA
>Ga0126342_10002140_pt1 | contig 30048 bp, 34 predicted proteins | sample Cyp1metagenome_FD_92528 | JGI IMG/M metagenome (GOLD analysis project Ga0126342, IMG submission 92528) | Coral microbial communities from Lord Howe Island, Old Settlement Bay, Australia - Cyphastrea 1 metagenome | ecosystem: Host-associated > Invertebrates > Cnidaria > Coral ...
AGGGGGACTGCGATGGGTGCTGAAATTCTGCTAGTAGCGGCGAAAGGTTCCCATGCTGTGCGTTTGGTGCGTAGACAGGGGTGTAACAGGAGCTGGAGGAATCCCGAGTTTCAATGAATCTGTGTGAGCAGGTGTGGGAATTTTGCGGGGGATGCCGCCAGTCCCTAACAGTCAGAGTGAATTCTAAAAGACGCGTGCACCACCGGGGTCAAATCTGAATAGTTGACTGACTACATTAGACTGTAGCGGCGCTACTTAATTGAGGTGTTTGTTGAAGAAGGCTTGCAAACGCTTCCGCGAAGGAAACCAAGGAAGAGTTGATTGCCAGCTTGCAGCAGAGGATCCTAGAGCAACAGGACTGCGGTTCAGAAGGTTTGGAGCGGAAAATCAAGAGCAAAAAGAAGGAACTTGAGGTGAAGAAGGAAGAGTTACTTGGTCTTCTGCGGGAGGTGAAAGCGTCGAAGAGGAAGGGAAAAACTACTCGAAGCAATGTCAGCACCAGTACCAGCGAGGAGGAGAACCAGGAGTGGGAACTCATTGAGGACTTGGAAGAGAAGGTGGAAAGTCTGAAGGAAGAGAAAGAAACCCTGGAAGAATCTTTGAAGACGCTGGAAAAGGACCTAAAGGATATCAAGAAGGACCGATTTTCATCGATTTTCTTCGATTTTCCAGAGAAACTGCTATTTATTGCTCTTCAAGTTGCAAGTTTCAAAACGGGTTGTGCTGCGAAGGACCAGAAAGCGATCTGCAAAGATTTGAAGCCCTGTCGCCTTGTCTTGGAGTTCACCGTAGATTCATGTCGCACTGCATTCCTGGAGTATCTTGCTGAGAAGGCTCGGTATGGCTCGGGGGCTGTGCCGGCTGTGAACGCAGATCAATTCAATGATTCGCTGGTGATGTTACCATGTGAACTATGTGAGGACAAACTATGTTGGCATTCCTTAAAATTTGTCGGTGGATGGCGCTACAAAAGATTGAGCATAACAATTTGCTGTTTGGCATTCCCTTTAAGATGCTTGTTCAGCACACACACACACAATCTTAATGACAACAGAAGGTATCTGCGAAGATGAGAGCTTCGCCCCAGTTTTTTCTGGTTTCAAAGTGTGCAGGAGAAGGATGCTCTGAAAGGCATCTTCGAGTCTTTCCAGAACAACGTCAGGGCTCCCATCACTGCTTTTGCCGCCATGACGGAACAAGCTCGGCAAGTCTTCGAGCACGACGCCTCCATTCCCTTACCTCAGAGCAAAACTTTATGCGACACGGACAGGAATCTTGCTTTGCAAAATGGACGGTAAGATGATTCAGTGAGGCGCCAGAGCCAAGATGTGCTTTGATCATTTGGCCATCAGCCGTTTTGCCATGAAGGATCACAGGGCATTTTTACCGTAACACACGCGTTGATGTGTCTTCAGACCCTGCATAAACTCGAAACATGCGGGAAACAACTTGAAACAACAACTTTTTTTAAATACTTAATCGACTTAATCGTTCTTCCTTTCGTCCTTCATGCCTTGTAAGCACAGTTCCTTTTCCAGGCTTCACAGCAAGCCATTTTCCCCAAGCAACTGTGCATAGTTTCAATTTAAAGCAGGCAATTCTTGCGTCTCAGCATGTACAAGGTGAAGTTCTAAGGTGAAGGATTCCTGTTTGCCTTTGCACAAGTCTAGGCTTCGGAGTCTTCCGTCTGCAACGAGCTTCAATTTCAACTTAGATTGTGCCTGTGGCCAGTGACCATTGCATGTGGCTGAGGTGAAGGCATGATTGAAGGGATGCCCGATTATAGTAGGATTACGAATGCCCCGCACAGAAAGGGAAACTACAGCTTCCAAACCGTCCATGGGCATTTCGATCCAAAAGACTGACAATATCGCCGCCTGCTGATGCAGTAACTTTATTGTAAATTTGGTCTTTAGCAGGAGAGGGTGGGCTTTGTGATTGATATGATTTGGACATCATTTTATCTGTTCGGCTGATGTGTCTTTGCTTTGCATTTGTTCTGTCATGTTCAGTTGCGTTGTTCGCAAGATCCACGTTCGGCCGTCCTTCAAGCCCTCAAAGAAACAGCAGCTTCAGAACCCTAAGAGAAGATCGACGCATGGATAAACCGTCATTAAATACATTTAAATACCAAGTTATGTGTGGACTTAATTTGAGTTGCACTTCAATCAGAAGGTCATCACTGGGGTTCTGAAAGCTCCTCCCCGAGTTAAGTTCAGTGTCCTGCTGCCTGCCCTTCTCAGGTGGGAGGGGGTTGAACCATGCATCGGTGGATCTTAAAATGGATCATTTTCAGCTGGGAAAGGGAAGCGGTTGAAAGATGACATGGTGGATCATTATTGAACATAATTTACATGATTGATTAGGGCTATGTTCCGCTGAGTGATCAGTTGATGCCCTTGGGAGACCATGAGGCATTCCAGATGGCCTTCGGCCGTGTCGTTCTTCTGCAACTCGACACAAAGTTGTGAAACACCAGGAGTTCGGACATGCTTGTCAAAGATGTCTTTGCCAAAAAAAACAGATCAGTCTGTATTTCGCTTTGTTTTAAGCGACTTACAAAAAACCAAGGTTTTTTTTCTGAGTTTTGCCCTCCAACTCCAAGGTTTTCCAAGACATATTTCGTTGAAAAACCGGCCATGAGGTGGATTCATATTTCTCTATCACTGGCATCCCGCGGCGATGAGCCAGCTGAAGCTGTGTCCCTTGGTGAAACCGCAGATTTTTCTGCTCGCTGTGAAGTAAAAAATCCTGAGGACTTCTCAATCTGAGAGCTCCAAGATTTGGGGTGCCTTCTCAGTATCTTGGAACAAAAAATTGTGAGGATGTTTTGTGGCTGTGAATCATGTATCATGCTCACTTTTCTTTTTTTTGCCGGAGTTTCAAACAGTGTGATGATTGCGTGACATGTTTTTTTCCAGAAACAAAGATGCCTTGAGACATTTCCACTCTATTTGAGGTGATTTTCCTCCTTTTTTCCATCATTTTCCACAAAAATCCCTTTGTTCTGTCTGATGTCCCATCTGAGGCGACGCATGACTGGCTCCACGTGACCGGTCCATCACCCATGGTGACCGTGATGTCGCAGCGCGGTCAGCTCTGTGGCTCGATTTTGATGAATCCGGGGGTTGATGTGAGGTGGAACCCGACACAAAAACCAAGGATTTTCCAGCGATGTCCCCAGGTTTTTTGTCCGATTTGTCCCGCAACTGAAAGGTAGCTGCCATCCGTTGCCAACGGCAGGCACCATCTGCATCTTCGGCCTGGCCACCTTTGCCATGCTGCGGCAGATCTATTCCGCCTACCAAACCTTGATGCAGGGCATTCAGCAGGTCTCCAAGATCCAAGAGGAGGCTCCAGTGGGAGTTGAATTTTTCCATCACACCATGGTGGATGGGGGTTGATTGGGAAGTTTGGTTGGTTTGGCTTAGGGTTGGTTTGAAGTAATGTTCTGAATCCATCAAAACTCATCAAAGATCCGATCCGAAATAGACCCAACACATGTGGTGACTGTTGATCTGTTGATGTTGGCTGGTTGTTGCTTGGAGGGGTCAAACATACTTTTGAGGTGGGTTTCTTGTGAGTTCCTCCATCATTTTCATGGAAATTTATCACACAGTCATGCAACTGGGGCGATCTTCGTTATCTCGGTGGATTGGACCATTGGAGGCCCCAGTCCAGATGAGCCCGGCATCTTTCGTGGCTGCTGCGAATGAGGCAGGTGATCCCCAAGTTATCCCCTGTGGCAATGGGAAAATGGTGATCAACTTGGAGATCTTGGGATGTTGGGGAGTCTATTTTGAAACAAACCCATGTGATCATGTGATCCATGTGGCCAAATTGTGGGGCCCCGGGATTTTTGTTTGGTCTTTTGGTTCATACTTGATCATACTTGTGGATGAGTAGAAATATTCCATAATATTCCAATCTTTCTCAGCTCCAAAAGCTATGTGACAATATTTGGCATACATTAATATATACATGATATGGCAGTTTTTCATGTTTTGTCATATTTGTTGCATTGGAATGAGCACAACATGCCGAAAACCTCATCCCTAAAGGGCTTGTTGCGCCACCAGGAAGCCCTACGGCAGCAGCGCGGCAGCGCGGAGTTTCGACGGCAGATGCAGGACAGCCGTATCGCAAGTGCATCAAATGCCCCAGTTTCCATTGCTAGACTGCACAGATCAAAGCTATCACATCAATGACCCTCTGGTAATTTAACGTAGCTATTGAAAATGGCCATTAATAGTGGATTTTACCATTAAACATGGTGATTTTCCATAGTTATGTTAGTTTACCAGAGGGTATGAACTAATTATCAGTATTTTCTTTGGTGAACCATGTTAACATATGTTAACCATTGTTAACCCACATACTGGGGCACCTTTCCCATCGTTGTAGGCCCGCCGTGGCCGGCCCCGCAGCGCCGGCGCCAGCGCGGCGGGCGGCCGGGCGAAGGCGGCGCGGCGGAGCCGTAGCGCTTGAGTTGGCGGGATAGGAGTTGATCCAGACATTTTCAGGATGATCAACTATAGTAACTATATTAATAATAACTATCATAGACACATCAACTATAGTAATTAGTAACTATAGTAACTATATAGTAACTATATATATATATATATCAACTATCGATATCTATAGTAACTATATATGAACTATTTCTGGATCAATTCAAAGATCAACAGAATGAACCATATCAAAGCATGTCATGAGAAGACAGTATGAGAAGACAGTGTTGTTTCAGTGAGTTTCTGCAAACTTAAACATGCAACATACCATATATATCCATATATTGTTGATGTTTCTATATGTTTCTCTTGGGTTTGTCATGGCATTTGAGCTGTGCCAAACACAGACACGAGCCGTTGGGCATTGCTTGAGCGCATCCATCAAACGTCTCACCAGGGACGATGGAATCTGCTTGAGTTGGTGAGTTGGAAAAGCCATTTGAATCTGCTGAGTTTCGATGGTGCCACCTTGGTGTTTGGTGGATTTCCATGGACAAAAATGGCTCCTTTCAGGTCCAGCTTGGAATTGCAGGAACATCTTTTGATGGTTTCAGCATTCCTTTCCATCGATTCTCAGCATTGTCTAATTTCCTTGCGCAGCCATTGGTTACAGCACCATGCAAGCCAAAAAGGCGTCCATTGAGCTTTTTTCCATGTTTTGACCTAAACCCGACGGTGTAGAGGACCCAAGGTTCGGAAGATTCTAAGATTTTGTTTGCAAACCAGTGGATGCTTTCGCCAACATTTGCAGAAAAAATTATGCAAGTTTCAATTTTCCTCATCACAGCTTTCTGCATAGAAACCAGCAACCAATGTCAAGTCAACCTGTCAGGACCTGAGTCAACAGGTAAACAGCCCGCTTTGGGGGTGCTTCACTGCTGCCATGCTGTGCAGATCCAACTTCCATGGGGGATCCGTCCATGGCCCCTGGGTGCAGAGACGGACCGCGGCTGGGCTCTTGGGAGAGCTTCAAATCGATTCTTGTTGATTCTTGTCACAAAAATGCCACCAATTTTTCCACTGGAAAAAACCAACAGAAAGTCAGATGTAGAATTCCCATATATTCCCATATTCAGATGTTTTTCCACCCATTTTTCCCCCAGCTGATGGAAAGCCGGGATTCCCTGCAGTTCCAGGAGGCCGCCCGGTGGCCCTGCGGCAGGATGGCACCTGCCCGGGGCGTCAGCGGCCCTGGCTGCGGGCGGGTGCCTCCTGCGCCGCGCTGACCGCGACCGCGGGAAGCGCCGGGCGGTGCCGCTGGCGGAACTGCTGGGGCCGGAACTGGCGGCTGAAACTCGGCTGATTTCAGGGATGATTCAGCTAAGATATGATATCAATTATGATATAAATGGCTATAAGTTATAACTTGTACCCAGCTAAAAGGCTATAAGATACATTAAGATACTACACCATACTACAATTATCTATTTGATAATATTTGATAAGCAGTTCTAACCCGGTTTTTTCTTAGTGTACTGAACCTTTTTTGGCACCTGTCCCAACTGGGCCAGCCAGGATTGGTCAGGATCGCTGGAGTTTGAAGGGATGCAAGTGGTAGCAGCAGATCTTATGGATTTGGAGCGCTGTATGGGCATCGTGGCGCCCGTTTTCAATGTGAAGATGGATGACCCCGGCGAAGTCGAGAGTGTGAAAAAGGGCACCTGGGTGATGACTGGGTGATGAATTGAACCGGATCTTTTCATTACTCTTCGTTTTCCAATTTTACAACTTGAGCAAAAGTTGTCAAAAAGAATATAGTGATAGATAGATAATAAATACATATATCATATATATATATATATTAAGATATATATAGTGGGGATTCTCATGGATTATCCATGATCATCCACCAAGTTTTCCATAGTTTTTCCATAGTTTTTCCATGTGATCTCCAGGTGCCCCCCCAAGGCATCGCGGGTCGCCTGGGCGCCCGGCGCAGCTTGGTGGGCCGCGACGCGGCCTCGCCCCGTCCGCGGCTGGCGCGGCCAGCGCCGCATGGCTCGACAGAGCGGCCGGAGCTGGGGCTGGTGACTTGGTCAACTGGCCACCAACAGTTGAGGATATGCCCATTATCCCATTAAACATGGTGATTTTCCATAAAATGCTAAGTTAATCATAGCTAATCATAGTTAATCCATTAGGTGATTTTCCATAGGTTTTTGGTATGTTTACCAGAGGATAACACTAAGATATCCGAAAGGATCAATGGGAATTTCAGGATCCAATTGATGGAGGTACGTTAGTACCATATTTCAGGCCATATGAATTGTGGGGATATTCCGAATATTCCCTGAAATTGAGGCCTTAAAAAAGGCCTTATATATATGGTAGGTACCTCCAATCTAGGATCCTGGAATGGCCATTGATATACGGTTGATATAAGCTGGTTGGTGGTTTGGAACCATGGAATTTTATGACTTTCCATATATTGGGAATGGAATCATCATCCCAACTGACTTTCACTCATATTTTTCAGAGGGGTAGGTATACCACCAACCAGTAAATGATATACATCAATATGTATGGACCAACTCGGAGTTGTTTTTTGTTGATTTTCGGATTTCGGATGTGGATTTGTCCAATTTGTTGAGGTATAAATTTTGCATCCCATGTCTGGAAGGTATAATATGTTTTTCTTTCTGATTTTGGACATTTTGGACAATAGCCATGATGGGTTGATGATCAACCAATGAATGGTGGTCCTCCCAGATGGCTGGAAGGTGATCGCCCTGCAACGAAACGCCGACTTCGTGGCGCTGGTGGATCTGTCGTTGTGGCCGGATGATGGCAGAGTGAGGGCACCAGGGGCGACCAGCAAACCTGGGGTGCCATCTAAGCCATACATTTTGAATCTCTGTGTGGAGCCGGATTTTCGACGTCAGGGGCTGGCCAGGCGTTTGATGAAGGTCAGTGAACGGCTGATTCGAGATGTTTGGGGCGATACGGAGATCTATCTGCATGTGGAGGATGATCAGGTGGCGGCCAACTATTTGTACGAGAAGATTGGATATGTGCCGTTGAAGTATACGCCACTCGGCGGTATCAGCATACCAGTGGATGTCTGCTTCTTAGATTTTCTTAGGACATTGGTGATTGGTGTGGGTTGCTACACGATTGGCTTGCCATGATCTTGTTGTCGTGAATATCAGGTACGACAAAGAATGTCCTTACACCAAGGCGGGGTTGAGACTTGGGTCCTTGCAAGGTCCAACGGTTTTCTTTCAGCTATCCTGGGATACTTGGGGTATCATTTGCAACCAGGTTGTAGGAATAGATTCGAAACCACGGAGTTGGCATCAGCTGGTGAGCTCGATAGCAAGGTGGATGATGTGGATCTGCTTGATGTCAGGCAGAAGCCAAAGTTCTTCGCACCGAAGCTTGAAGAAACAGTATGGGAGCGGTCGGTTCCAGGGAAGGTTCACATCAACCAAGGGATGTGGTGTCAGACAACAGTCCACCACCGCTCTGTTGCTCTGTTTATTACTGAAGTAGAGGCCTTTCAACACTCCCCGTGTTTTTACCGGCAAAATCCACTCTGCTCCTCTGGACCCCTGAAGGTCCAGTATATTCCAATATCTGAGGCTTCGTATCTGGTTGACCAGGTTTTCCATTTAACATAGCTATTGAAAATAGTCTATTTATAGTTGATTTTCCCATTAAACATGGTGATTTTCCATAGCAATGTGAGTTTACCAGAGGGTATCATTTGAAATCTGATGATCTGCGGGCCATCTCCAGCCATCTCCCCATCGAAGATCCCCAAGGTGACCTGGCGACGGAAATTCCTGGATGCTGCCGCTGAGGGAAGCCCTGCGCGATCTGGCACCCTTTTGCCCGAGGTCGCCGAGGTCGGATGTTTGGGCTGTGAATAAAGGTGGGTGAAGCCTGAAGCCGGTAGTGACTGTAGTGCTCATGTCAGAAATTTCTCCCAGATCATGGCTGACAATGTCAGGCTGACTCACAATGTGCTGTCTATAGATTCTATTGCTGTCTTGTTTGAAAACTGGACAAATCCGAGCACCCCTGTTTTTTTATTTTGAGGCGCTGGAAAAAGACGAACCTGTGGAGAGCTTGGATGATGATGATGATGAAGATGAGGAAGACGAAGATGAAGATGAGGAAGAAGAGGAAGAAGAGGAAGAGGAGACTCGAAATTTTGGATTTGAATGGATTTTACGGAGTTTTTTTTGGACATTGGGTCTAACTTCAGATGCATGGACACTGCCGCCAAATTTGGTATTCAACATATTTGTGTTTTGGATATTTTTGGATCGTTTGTTTGATGAAAAGATGCCCAAACTCAGCAGCATCTCCAAGTCCCGCAGATCAATGATCTCCAGTTTTTCCGTTCGAAAAATCTCTGCTGACTTTCTGACGAAACTGGCAGGAGGCAGCTCCAACCAAAAACACTGCCGAGGCATCGGCAGTTAGCAGGATGTAGTGCAAGGGTTTTGAATGGGTTTTGACTTCTCGTGTATTATGTGGTGAATTTCTATGGATTCCCAAAGCCCAACTTCAGGTGCTGACATGGCACAATAAGATTACAGAAACACACATAGTGACACGATGGTGTTTTCCCATCAGCACGGGTGGATTGGGATCTTTTCTTTGCTAAGGATGAAGATTTCGATTGGGTGAAGAGCTTGATGAAGTGAAGAGTGGAGACTGTGAGTGGTCAATTTTCCGGCATCCCAAAGAAGGAGGCTGTCACCGAGAAACCATTGGTTGAAAAAAAGGAGACTGCGCAGGTTTCTATGATCAAATTGGAGAAATTGAGAAGCTCCTTGTGGATTGATTTTGTGAAAGGTTTGGCTGGTTTGGCTCAATCAAGTGCTATAGATATCTATAGATTTGTTCTACATCTGATACCACTATGGCAACGAGCACAAGAGGAGCGGAGCCGGACTTCCTGTTGGAATCTTTGTAATTCCTCAGCTTCTTAGCGTCAAGGACCAACGAATGGCCACATTCTTTTGACACCAGCCAAGTATCATCAAGTTTGCCCAGAAATTAAGGCATTGCACGATGGCCGCAAACAATTCAATGCTTGAGACATGCAACAGATTCATACAGATTGCCAGTGTGACGCCAGTATGGGATGAAGAATTAAACAACTTCATATAATCTTCAAGATATTTCAAGATCCAGTTGGAGCAGAATTTGCACCAGTTGGGGGTGGATCTCACGAAATCAGAGATGTACGCATCTCAAGTTGGGGATGACTGGCTCCCACCTGCAAATCGCTTGTGTGGCAGCACCGTGGCTTCCTCAGCGAAAGCGTCCAATGTTTTTTTGTTCCCTGCAGTAAGACAGGACGCATAGAAAATCATGGAACCAGTTTACGTAAAACAGGGAGGTTATCATTCTCATTCGCATTATTAGTTAATTACCAATCTGGTAATTTAACATAGCTATTGAAAATTGCCGTTTGTAGTTGAATTACCCAATAAAAGCTGTGATTTTCCATAGTTATGGGACAGTTTACTGGATGGTAGAATTCTTTTATTTTTTGGTTCATTTTCTTTAGCAGTTCCAGATGTTCCAGCATTGTTCAGGTGATTGGTGCGATTCTGCTGTGGGTCCTCACCATTGTTTGCGTGGTGATCACCACAGGTGTGGGGTGAACTGCAGGGGGTTCCTTCCCGGACATCTCCAGAGCAACAAATGATGAAGGGTGCTTGGAAGGTGATTTTCCTGTGGAAAAATATGATCATATTTTAAGATTCCATAAGTTATAGATTATATATATATATATATTACAATATATATATATATTATAGTATATATTATAATATATAATATATATTTTTTACATCAGATTTCTGGAGCGTGGAATCTGAGTGAACCAAGAAGCCCCTCGGTTTTTTTCCCTGGTTTTCCTCAGGCAGTGTTGTGGCGGTGAAGGAGTGCAGGGATTACTGCGGCTACTGGGCTCAAAGTGGACCACAAACACGACCTTTTTGTATTTTTTCTGGTTGGTGGTTTGGAACATGAATTTTTATGACTTTCCATATATTGGGAATGTCATCATCCCAACTGACTTTCACTCATATTTTTTTAGAGGGGTAGGTATACCACCAACCAGTTTTTGTCTGACGCATTTTATGGAATTTTCTGGATTTTGACCAAATGTCGTGTTTCTGCTGCGCATTTTGACATCCCGAGGTCTTGGTTGTGTGGCCCACGGTTTTCCAGTTGCCTGTGATGGCAAGGCTGAGGCCAGAGGTTTCCGGCAGTTCGATTTGACACTGTAACAGTGTTCGGATGTGAAGTCTTGAAACATCTTGAAACATCTTGAAACATCTTGAAACATCTTGAAACATCTGAGAAACATCTGGGAAACATCTGGGAAACATCTGAGAAAAATCTAGGAAACATCTGAGAAACTGCAGATGTTCGTCATCTTTGCCGTCCCCATGACCCCAGGGGTGTTTCGTTGACTGCGACCGGGGCTTTGAGGAATTTGACAAGGAGGAGGAGCTGGGGATGGTCGGTGGCGGATAGGGAGAAATTGGGGATCAGCAACAGAAAGGTGAATATGTTTGAATATCACCAATGAGGGCCACAGAACGTGGCAAAAGGTACTGTATCCAAACCGTTCCAAACATTTCCAAACTATGTCTTGGTCATCGATTGGTCCTATGAACTCACAACCAAATCAAGATCCCTTTCGTTCTGGCTTGGGGCCATATTAGGTACATATATTTATTGTTTATGTCACGGTTGAACGGTTGAGCCCTCCAATTCCAGCCGCTTCCCATGGCAGCCATGGCAACGGGCAAGGAGTGTATCGCGAGTGAAAAGTGCGAGGATGCTGCCAAAGACGAGCAGCGGATCGCAGAGGCCTGTGAGAAGCAACAGGCCTGCGATGAGAAAGGCTTCCTGGGAAACTTGGTGTGAATATGCTGGGTGGGACGAGATGTGGATGATGTGGATTTCATCACCGTTCTTGAGAGGTTTGGAAGTGGATGAAGTGCAAATAGGGTTAGAAAAAATCTGGAAACGCTGAGCTTTGATGAAGTGCCTGTGAGAATGAGGCACTGGCCCTCGATTCGTCTTGATGCTGGCCATTGTTTCCATTTTGCCGCTTGGTGTTTTCAGTGGCTGAGGGTTGTTCGGCACAAAGACATTCAGAATGAAGCAATACTGCAAGGAAACTATATAATTCAACAAAATGCAAAGTTGTCCCCTAATATTCCCAACATTAAATTATGACCAAGTGAACCATCATAGAAATGGTATCCAGACCTGTTTTGATCGCTTGGAGCACTGGTGCGTCGCGGTAAGAAGAGCGACATCGCTTACATTTTGAAAAGAAATCAACTCTGCAACCAGGCCTGTGGCATCGACCCTCTGCATGGGCTTATACAAGGCGCGCAGTTTTGAACGTTAAACAGCAACCAATACGATCATTCTGGTGGCTTGTACCATTTTTTTTGGTAGTATCAAGTATCAATCGTATCAATCATGTCACCCAACTATTTCTTCCTGCAATTTCCCCTAGAAATTCGGGGACTTCACAGCAAGTGACCATGAGGATACCCATGGATACCGGCAGCCGCAGCCGACCCTGCAGGAGGCCTTTCGCTGGGACGACTCGGTGTGGGAGAAGCTGAATTTCTACGACGGTTTCGGCAGAGTGGTGCTGGTTATAGGTGCCAGGGCTGTGCCGCGGTGCGGGACTTAAAGTCCTAGGTCTTAGGAGTCCTAGATCCATCGGGATCATATCACTCCGCTGGGAATCCAGTTTTGAAGCTGGAACTTGAAGTCTTTTCTGCCAGGCGCCTGCCTGACCATCTATGTGTCTTACCTACTACTGGCCACTTGGCTTGGGTTCAGAGGTCTGGTGCAGCCAAGATGTTTCCCCTCGAGGGTGAGACAACGGTTCCAAACCACCCTGCCGCTGCCAAGGAGACTTACATCAATGGCAGACGGAAGGGAGCCGGGTTCATTGTGTCTCGCCAAAATATCCAAAATGGCATCTTGAGCCGATAGTTCAATAGATTTGATGCAGAGTTCATAGTATTTCATAGTCATTTCAGCACCTCGAATTTGCAGATTCATGAACCATTGGATGAAGATTCATGAACCTGGAATATACAAATACTTAACTCATAAATATGTGAAATCAGGTCACCAATGTCAACTGATTTTGGGTCAACTTCCACCATGGATTCCCAATGGATTCTGTTCCTGGGGTTCCTGGGTCATCCTGAAACAGGGTGCAGTGGTGAGTCTCTTCGCGTTGATGGTGAACTGTGGGGCATGCTTCCTACTGGCGCTAGCGAGGTGCAACAGTTTGAAAGAGAATGGAAGTTGCTGGGAGATTGTTGACTTGATCCTGGTTTGTTGCAAATTCGGTTGCTTTATAAGTCTCTTGCACCAACACTTCGGCTTCAAGTTGTTGAAGGGGCTGGTAGAACGGACTCCAGTGAGCATCTCCCTTGTCACAGGTGGTGTATGTCCAAAAATGGCTATTCTCGATTGGCGCGATGAACACAGTGTCTTCAACATCTTCAACACAGGGTTGTGGATGCAAAGCATGACGTTTCTGATAAGAGCCGGATGACCTGACGATCCACAGGGTCCATTACAGCGTTTCTACGTTTCTATTCTCCGTTTGAAATAGAGACGGATGAGACGGTAGATCATCTGCAGATCAAAGACCAAAAAATCAGGTCTTGAACTGCAGATCAATCCAATTGCTGCTGAGCAACAGACTAGACAGCAACAGAGCCATTTGGACAGTCAGAGTCTCTTGAATTTGGACCAAACTTGGAATTATTTCCTCTCTGATCCCACTTCTGAGCTGGTTTTTTCAATGTTTTTCAGGTTGTTGAAACAGGAATGCAGGAAGGCATTGCAATAAGATGACTTTGGACATCCATGGCTCGCAATTCATCATGTGTCCTCCCTTTCGTCACACGAACTCTGAAGGCCGAGGGTTGAGGCAGATTGTGTGCGCCAACAGTGCGACAGAAAGACCGGCTGGGCATGGGTTGGGTTTTGTGGGGGACGTAGATTGGGCATGCCTTCAATTCTATGGACATGATGACAAGATTGAGCAAGTTCACGGTTGCTGAAACCGAACTTGCAGAAACTTTAGTGAAACTAAACTTGTGATTCTTATCAAAACATATAAAAACTAACCGTAACTAACCTAAACCACACTTTTGTTCACCGCCTTTTTCAGCTGTTGATGAACCGACTTGACATGTCTTGGCTCTGAGCGTGGTGGTGGCTGCTGACGACATCAGGTTTTGGAGGCTGGGGATTGTGACAGTGCTAGGTTTTGTAGATACAGTCTAGGAACGTCATCATCACCATCATCATCACCACTATGATCATGACCATATCAATCCATCTGGTCTTTTCCACTTAGATTGATGATCTCCCTGATGTCGCTGAAACCTTGCAAAAGTGACTCCTGCAGGTTGCTCAGCATGCCAGCAGTCCGGGGACGAGTTGGCCGCCACTCGGAAGCATTCAGGGGGAGTCATGGGCGATTTTCTAGAGATGTTTGGAGGTTTGATGCTTCCCAGTGCTTCCCGGTGCTTCTCGGTTCCCTTTGAACACCCATTGGACCTCGAATTTTTTCAGTGGCCAAGGTAAGCCGCTCACCGAGTACCAGGGATGGCCCAAAGGCTGGGACGTTGAAGATGTTGAAGTTGGGTACAGATGTCTTTGAATCTTTTGAGATTCATTTCGAAACACCATTGATTTGCAAATAATCTGCAAATCTTCTGAGGTTTCATCAGCCGATCACCTGAAATCTCCTGAAATCTCCTGGGATCCTCAGAGCATCTCCGCAGGCATTTACCCCATGAGTGATGGCTGGGTGCCACCGTGTTATCCCAAGGAGGAGGACGATGTGTTTTTTCTGCTCCAACTTTTGTGGTTCATCATCGTTTCTATGATTTGATCGATTTGATGGCCCAATCTGTGGATATACCCAATTTCTCCAATTTCTTGTTGCTTCACCATCTGTTTCCGGGGCAAAAACTCCCCAAAATTGCTGGGACACCGAAGTGCCCGAAAGAGTGCAATTTTGTACCTGGCAGGACTTGATTGCGTATGAGGAGCGCATGAATGCGCGGAAGAAGGCCACCCTGGTGAAGAGGCATTTGTGCATGAAGGAGTCCAGCCATGTGCCGCCATGTCCAGCAGTAAGAAACCGAGCTTTATGGTCAATGGATTCAATGGATGTGGTTTTTTTTGGGCCCACGAATTGACAGGAAACCATGGCTTTTACATGTTTTTGGTGCCGGGCATCTGAGGAGGCCCCCGCTGTTGTCAGTTTTTGACATTACACTAAAAACAACATCATAGACGAGGGGGGTGGGGGGTGTGGGGTGGGGTGGGATAATAGCGTCATTTGCTGTACGTTCTCATGAATGCACTTGCACACATACGTCATGCTACGCTGCTGTACGTTTTCATGCACTTGCACAAATACGTCATGCTACGCCGCTGTACGTTCTCATGCACTTCCAGATCGTAGGGCGGGTGTTAGGTGGATGGTTTTGGATATGTAAATGATGATGATGATGATGATGATGGTGATGGTGATGATGATGATGATGATGATGAAATAGCTCCTGACGCTAAAGTTTCGTTTTTCAGCGTTTTGTGGTCCCCCCTGTAAAATGTTTGAAAAGTGGCAACAGCGGGGCCCCCCTCAGATGCCCGGCACCATGTTTTTGCCTCACACCCAGAAATCAACAAAATGTCCTGTAGATTTTCAGCAAAACCGATAGGAGGTCATGTTTGAGAGAGGACTGGATGTCCAAAGTGTCAAATTCTGGAGAGCTGTCGCTGCAGGAGCCGCAACTGCATCAGCTCAGAAAGAGAGAATTTGCTCAGAAGAGTTGGGAATCTCAATCTCAATCAAGGTGTCTTTACTTGATGAAAGATGCCGGTGGTTTATTGGTCATGAGGTAATCAACACAGTTCGATCCATTCATGAAACCAACTGCGGTTGGTGGAAGTTGTGGGCCTGAGGCGAGTATTCCATGCTAGCCTATGCCATGGGAGAGGGCGAATATTCGGGTGAAGGCCTGCAGGGCAAAGCAAAGAAGTCCCATGACCTGTAACTATCTGAAGCAGAGGGTATCATTCTGGTTGATGTATGCAGGTTACAGACATGACATGCTCTTATATGCAGGCGATGACCGAAGCTATTTCGCGATTGTCTTCTATGAGCCCTCCAAGAAAAGCAAGGCGCGGATGTGGCAACAAGATGGCTAAGACAGCAGCGCACTATACATTTTCTTTTTGGGAAGGTTGGATGGCTGAAAGATGTGATAACCAAGACATCCAAGATACAACTTTGATGATTCAGAAACAACCATGAAGAGTTTTCGGGTGTGTTGGTGGTCAGGTGGAAAGAGCCTTCAAATCCACTGGTTTGGAGCTGGGAGACTACGAGCAGGTGGTCGTGGATCCAGATTCCAAGATGGAACAGGAGGCAGGACATGAGATGGAACGCAGATCCATCGCGTTGAGGATGTTGAGGTAGAGTGAGGCTTCCAGTTATAGTTATAGCGTTGAGGATGTTAATACATGCTATATGAATATATAGATATAAACACAACTATGAATATATATATATATATGACAGGTCATGAAATGGTGCAATTCCCACTTTTCGTTGGTTCACTCCTCTTTCTCGCTTAGATGTTGGAAAAATGGTGGGAGTTTCAACTCCAGGTTGGACAGTTCGGAGCTTTGGCGACGCGCCAGGAGAAATTTATGTATGCGCACGGCGCGGGTGAAGTCGGAGAGGTGATCCTGGGCGAGTCTGGTGCTTAGGCGGCCACAACTTGGGTGGTTGAAAATGTCTTGAGGTGAAAAAAAACACATGAAACGCAGTGTCATTAGATGTCATTAGTATCATGATGAGTATCATGGTTTATTTTGTAGGTACTGTGTTTGCTTTGCTTGGTTGTATGTTGATGCATTTGTTGGGGATGAGAGGCTCTGGTTTCCAAGGTATGATTCATTATCATCCATCATGACAAACATATACAAACGAATGAATGTTCGCGATTTACGTGCCGTCTTTTTTTGGCATGTCCCCAACGATAGTCCAGTGGCTTCCCTGCGTGCTGATTATCTGATGTTCTGAGGTTTGAGTATCAGGTGGTGCGCAAGGGAAGTCCAGAATACGATGACCCATGGGGGCCTTCTCACCCTGAAGGCAGGAGCTGACATAGAAACCTTCCCAGAGGTCATGATCACACTGGAGTGGATTAAAAAAATTGTTCCGCTTCACGTAAGAGTTGGGGGATTCAGACCTTGATTCACATATATCATGTATATATATATATACACATGATGTATATGATTGTATCTTATAATAGAATACTACAATCATGTTTGGACTCCGACAGGAACAATTCCCAAATGCAGTCCCGAGAGCTTTTTGGTATCTAAGATCACGTTTTAGCCGCAGTGAAAAACCCGTGGGCTCACCACAAAGCAGTTGCTTCATCACAGGTATAAATGCCCCTAGAGTGGATTCGCCCGCAACATCTGATGCAAAAGTATGGACGAATGGATTTTCAGCCAGATTTCTTTGGATCCAGTTGCGGATTTCGTGCAGTTAAATGGAGTAGAGTGAGTAGAGTAGAGGTAAAGTAGGGAATACTGATTTCTTCATGTTTTCTTCATGTTTTCGGGCCTGTTCCAACTAAGAATGCGACTGACTATCACGATCGATGGGTTTCCAAGTCATGTACGGCCAGAATTAGTTCTAGAATCCATGAAGGGTAGATTTGACCACTGGTAGTTGGTTTTCCAAAGGCCTGCTAGAAATGCAATAGGACAGAGAAAATGAATGAAAATGAACTCAACACACACACACACACATTCTTGTATTTGGCGAATATGGTGACAGAGATTGTACCGAAGTTTGGATGAACAGAAGTGGGATGCTTTTTACAATTCAAACTCTGACACGATGCATGTAGCACCTTGGGAAGACACAAATTGAGCGGAGAGAGTTGATTAATTTTGAATAGGAACGAGACAGCCGAATGCTTGAGTTGAATCTGCTATTTTCTCCGTGTGAAGTAGGGCAATGCAATGCGGAAATATCGTGACGATACCTCAACTCCAGGTTTGCATAGGCCATAGGACCAGCGTAGGCCATAGGACCATGGTAAGTGGTATCTCATGGACGTTGTCCATTCGCCCGATAGACAGTTTGTGACAATTTATGACAATTTATTGAGCATCAAAAAAGCATCCCTGCTCTAATATCCTCTATAAAATGGAGGGGGACGCGGCTCAACATGAGCCGTTTTCTTCCTGATTTTGCGACCGTCCAGTCAGGTGATTTCATAGAAAACAGTGTTTTTTTGTGCTTTTACAGCCCAGCTCTATGTTTCTGCTATGGGAGGGAGTGTCAATGCAACTCAATAGAAAGGTCAACTGATTGGTGATGGTTTTTAACCAAACAGTGTGTCCACAATCAGGGGATCTGACGATAAGAGTAAGGCCGGTGCTTGACCAGGGTGCTCCATCTGGCTTCCGGCATTTTTCCTGTAAATTCTCGCATAAAGTGGCTCTTCCCCACCGACATTTGCCCATGTGTTGGTCGCTGCGATCTGATCAGAAGATGCAAGTGCAACGCATGGTCTTTGTCGATCAGAGAGGTTTTCCCGTTCTGGCTCCAACGCCGCGCAATTGGGCCACGAGCTTCCCTCACAAAAATGATTCTTGCACCACGGGCGCCAGCAATCATGTGAATGAGGCCGGCATTGAACGAGCGCAAACATGAACCGCGCGTTTGACGGCGCATACGGCGCCATGGATCGAAGCAACTTGGTTCCCCTGCCAACGACGGGAAAGTTGGGAGATTGTGCCAGGTCGGTTCTGGGTGTGAGAATGGCCCATGGCGACCGACGCAAGTGGCCACCTCAGCAATGATGGCTGCCTGCTCTTTATCCGAGCATGTCAGCATCACATGCACCTTAAAATGGACATCTGTTGCAATGTTTGTCAGCAAAACCCCAAGCAACCTTGAAATTTGTTGTGTCTGAGGCATGCAGGAGTCGGCGCGAGCCTTGATAGTGGTCCCCTTGTCCATAGATCTCCTCAACAAGAGGAGGATTCTGTTCAAAACACCTGCAGTCCTTGTGAAGTGGGGCCACAACACACGACGGATTCAACGGCACAACTGCCGCAACAGTAAATTGCAGAAAGAGCAACAATAAACCATCTGAATACTAAGAATATTGTGTTGACTCCATGTTTCATTATGAGACTTGCAACGTAAAAGGATATTCCTTTGCTCCGGACTAGAAATCAATGGGTTTCTGTGGACACTTTGCAAGAGCTGTTCTTCCATGATAGCGTACAAATCCAGTGACGCTATGGAACAGAAAGAATCCTTTCTAGTTTTCTAGCTGGCAGTTTAGCATTGCGTTGCCATTTTCCTCATATTGTTTGGGTTGAGACGCCCAACCCACCAAGAACACGCTTTATTTGGCAGGTTTGTTTTCATGGATTCCCCAAGGCAAAACTATGGCACGTCCCCGAGTTCTGTTGTCCCTCTGCCGTTGATTTTTTTTTGGGGGCCCAGTTGGACGAACAGCCTGGATTCTATCCCTGTCACATTGCATCTGGTTGCTGCAATCTTTGCTCTCTCAAGTACTGAGCTGTATTGGGGCCAAAGCGAAGCCTCAAACATGCTTGGAACCCCAAGAGCTCTGTTTGTGCTGCGCTGTGAGACAGTTTGAATTTTGTTTGAATGGCCAAACCAAGTGTTGTCAGCGGAATTTCGGGCTGCAAGAGACTGACATGGCAAGGCAGGCGAAGATAGCCCTCCTGGGAGTGCTGGTGAGCCTGACACGAGTTGGTGAATGAATTGGACCAATGATGGCTGTGAAGTTTGACTGTTCAGCACTGCTAGTACAAGCAACGCATGGCAGGGCACGAGTCAAGCCTTCTACTTGTTCCGATCTCAGTCATAGTGAGACCAGTGGGACCCACCTTCAATCTGCAATCGTGGTATCGATGCAGCTGACACATGAAACATGACGGACAAACCATGACAAAACCACGTATAAGTGTATGAACCGCTGCAAATTTGGTGAATTTTAGAGGCATGTAGGCAGGTGAAGAACACTGGAAGAACATGTCATAACATGTCTTACCCTGTCTTATGAACATGGGCATGGGTCAATGGATGTCAATGCATCTCAATGGTCACTATGGTTGGTGGTTTCAAACATTTTTTATTTTCCACAATATATGGATATATATATATACATATGGGATAACCCTTCCTCCCCATTGATTTTCATATTTTTCAAGATGGTTATTGCACCACCAACCAGTTCAGGTCATGGTCATTGATCCTTTCCCCAAAACACAAAAAACTGGACCAGGCCGGGAGTGGCGCCAGTGCAATATGACGATGGTGCACGGGTTGATCTCAAGGTGAATAAGCCTGGATCTTGGTGCACAGCATGACAGCCTTATGACATTCTATAGGTGTCATAGATTCGTCATAGATGATCTATTATAAGATGATGATGATGATGATGATGATGATGATGATCATGATCTATTATAAGTCATAGTAGTTTCGGTTTCGTCCTAGGTTTGGTGAAACGGTGAAACTCGTGACTGGAATGTGGCACTGATACGGGGATTTTCTTGAGGCTTACATCAGTGAAGACCCAGCTGCCGTACGACTACTATACGCCCGCCCGCCAGAAAGCACTGCAGAAACCTGGGACACCTGGTGGACACCTGCGCAGGTTGCCATTTTGCAAGCCAGTGTCCGTGGTGCAAAGCGTGGAGAACTTGGGTGAGATCTTAGCACCTCAGCGCAATTCAGAGCTGCGATTTTATCAGGACTTACCAAAGTTGCTGTATTTGAAGATGGCTATCCCACTTGATTTCTGTTGCTTCTCATATCAAGCACATGTTTGACTGTTTGACCTTGAAATCCTTGAACTCCTTGGAGTCTTTAGTCTCAGTAACCTCCAAAACGATTGAAATCCATGGAACAGCAGTTTACCCATTGTATTGACAGGATTTTCCACCATGTTCCAGAATGTGTTTCGTTCTTCACCAAGGCTGGTGATCTCATAGAGAACTCACCTTATGACCTCCGGATGGGTTCAAAGCTCAGAGGAATCCATGGGATGGCATGGTGATCATGTGGCAAAAATCCGTCAAGTCTTCGACGTGGCATGACACGCATCTGCGATTTTGGGTTCCCAAAGGATTTCTGGAGACGATTCTGGGAAGGAGCTTTTTTTGGGATCGCGATGATCGCGGCTGAGGTGACAACCAGAATTGCAAGCTGCTCTGCAAGCAAGAGCTGAAACAGGTCAGTCTGGGATGGGCTGGGCTCAACAAAAACCCACAATTCATGTTAGTGATTAAAAGAGGTCATCCTACTTGGTTTTTCATGATGTGTATATTATATGTGTATGATTGTGACCAGTTGCCAGTATTGTGACCATTGGAAACCCCTCTAGAATTTTATATAGCAGCCTATGATTTCAATCAGGATTTGAACCCTGGAGGATATCTCCCATCCGAGGCGGACAAGGATCAATTCAGAGCCAGGATCGACGATGAATACATGGTTTGCCTCTCAGACTTTGATCTTCAAAAACCCAGAACTGGATCTATTTCTGGGCCATTTCTGGGGTGACACGATTTCAACATATTTTTTCTTTGCCTATTTTCGCAAGTTGGGGTCGAGGTCAACATGATTGTAGACAACCTTCCAGTGGCCTGCTCAGTGGCAGCTGGGTCCGGTCCTTGCGTGGCCGAGCACAAAATTGAGCTGTTGTCCCTGAGGCTGCGACCAAGTACATCCGCAGAAGTGATGGAAACGATTACATGTGCCCACTACAAACTGGACGTAACTGGACTCAGCAGAAAAATATTTGGCGGAACAACTCACAGACTGGATCTGGATAAACAGACCATGAAGTTTTGACCCAGGAAGGTTTTGATTTTGTTTCGTTCTGTGGTCTGAAATCTCAGCCCTTCGAGCTTCAATCATATTCGAGTTCATCCACAGGCAGTAAAGCGATTTCATTTGCTGAGATCTTGAAAGCAAATTCACAGGAGATGCCCCAACCGCTGAAGCCATAAAGGGCTGAAGATCGTCTTGTGAATCGTTGAGATATCTTAAGATCCCCTAGGGTTCTGGTTTTTCTGCTTCCTTTGCCATGTCCAATGTGATGCGGGAAGCCGCCGATGTCTCAGGCCTCGTCACTATTTTTTGTTGTCGGGGATGGGTTGACATGTTGAAGCCATGTTGAACCAAAGATATCAAGGGCCAACGGATTCAGGGGTACCAACAAGGCAGTCAGTTATTTGAGATGATTAAACATGATGAAACCATATGAAACCAAGAGTTTTTGTCACCATTATCGGGGTAATGGCGGACCCCCAAAGCTTGAGCTGTCCAAATTTGGCTGACCAAACCGAAACTGTAGGATTTGATGTGCTCGGGCACTTAATCAAGAACATCCTTTTTGACAGGAAGGATGCCAGCCTTTTTAAAGCATTCCAATTCAAATCCAATTTGACGACTTGGTAGTCCCCCGGTTGGCACTTGCTAATAGTATCTAATAGTCATCAAACCAGAAATCCCCCCAAGTTTACATACCCAATTTGGGGTCCCCTTCAAATATGTCCCAGATGATCAATTATTCAAATCTATTAACCAAGCACTGTGATAGTCATAGGTCAAAAGCGAAGTTTGAAACCGCCCCTGGACAGTTCTACCTCGAGCCATCAGCGAATGCCTGGAGCGTCAACGCATCGAGCTCCAACGAGTTCTTAGCACCTTGGTCGTTTCATTGTGGCTGAGAAGAGCACCATTTAAGGACATGTCCAGCCTGAAAAACATGAACGTTGGGTTCAAAGACGATGCTGTTCACCTGTTGGGTTCCAAAAACATGGATGAAACATTTGAATGGTTTGCAAAGGAAATACGTTCTTGCATTCAATTTCAGCTGAGCCGGCACAGAGGCAATTGGACTGCAGAGTTTGACATCATCCAGGCATACCCGGACGAGAAATTGGGTTAGCTGGAGTATGAGTTACATGCTCAAACTTAGTGTGCCAAAGGGTTCAGAAAACATGGCTTTTGTGGATGTTTCTAAAATTTTCAAAATATTTTGGTACACTACTCAAGAAACGCGGCCTTCAACATCCATGTGGTTTTCCAGCTGGGCATAAGGACTTTTCCGTGCATGGGACCATCATTTTGATTTTTGCAACAGCATACCAAGAGCCAAAGTCTGTCTTCGCGACCAACATTTGATCCTTGTTGGGAAGCATTTAGCCCGGAGTCCACGGGTTTCTTTTCTGAATCTTGGAACATCTTGGAACCGTAGCCAGGCCATACCCGATGTGAAGATTGGGGATGTCAGCAGGGATGGGTCAGTCTTTGGCTCAGCTGGTTCGCTTCAGTTTGACTTGGACTCTGTCAAACATATGGAAGACATCCAGCATATCCAGCATATTCAGCAACCAAAGTTACCAAAGGCATATTCAGCATCTTGAAGCACTTGGTTTGGAACAAAGACCTTTTCAACATGGGTCCAGACTTTCTTCTTTGCTTGGGGACGACCTTAAAAAAACATGGGGCCATGACTATCCATGACTTCATCGGCTGAAAGACTGCCGAGGTAGCTGAGATGCCCGAGACTTTGCCAGTACCAGGTGCATCAGTTGAACTGCGGGGAAACAACACCTAACACCCCGATTTGACGCTTGTGACAGTTGTTTCATGTTGTTTCTGCATTTGAGAAGCAGCACATGGAGCCTCAAACGTGAAGTGACAAAAGCCGTTCGGATCTCTGTGAAGTGACCATCCCGGTCGCCGAAGGACATGTGGAGGAGAATGATCCACAGACGACATCCTGGACTACTGAAGCGACTCGAAATCGCTTGTGGATCGGACACTTTGTTTGGCATTCGAAATGATGAAACATAACATGTTTGTTGTGAATCCTGGGAAAACGTTGAATACCAGGCCTGGAAACACTTCTCCGAGCTTGACTCGGAGAACAGCTATGAAAGGACAAAGAAGAAAAGCTGTTACTGGGAAGGCAGGGTAAAACGAACCGCTGAGGGCTCAATTTGTGGATCAACATCTGTGAGATGTCAGACAGGTATGGAAATGTAGTTTAGAATGTAGTTTATGTTGATGAGTTCAAAATGAGATTCTGATTTGATCCTGAACATGTTTCCTTTGTGCTTTTGGTTGAATCCCCCAAACCTGATTTGATGTGGAAGGTGAAGCACGGAAAGTATCCGTGATACAGCAACCGGAGCAAAGTATTTGGGTGAGGATACAAAAGTCTTGCAGTACCATATTACGTTGCTTGGCTTCTTTCAGTGTCGAACTTCGAAAGATTCAGAGTGGAACCCCAAAATTGGCAGAGTGAGAAAGGCAGCAGCAGGTTCCAACGGTTCCCAAAAAAAAAATCCGATCTCAGAGAAACATGTTGAGGACACCTCTCGGTCATTCTTGGCTTTTTTCAATGTGAACAGGTCACCGGGCTTTTGATCTGGTCTCTGGATCGGTGATTCTCCTGAACGCTGCGTGCATTGGCTGGAGCCTCAAGGGAGGGTCAAAAAAAAGGTGCCTGGATTGCGGAGAGCTTCAAAATAAATCCAAAATTAGGCCTGTTGAGTATTGAAACCTACGATTTGTTTTTAAAGATCCCCCATTTCCATCCATTTCCCAGAAAATTTGGTGATTTGAAGTATCTCAGATTTTGGGTCAAATATGGATGGCCCACATCAGTTGGCTATTGAGGATGTGAAGATTTGTGACTGCCTAGACTGCCTTGAGTGGTGCCGAGGAGCACAAGTGGAGTATGAATCCTGGAACCATGGACCAGAGGAACCCATCTGGAGAGCGATGCAAATTATCTTTTGTACCTTGGTGGCAAAATGGTGGCAAAATGGTGGCAAAATGGTGGCAAAATGGTGGCAAAATGGTGGCAAAATGGTGGCAAAATGGTGGCAAAATGGTGGCAATAGAAAGGACCATGAATCTAAACAGCGTGGATAAAGTATTTCGTGGCTGCACGCAATCAGTATCAATTCTAAATTGGAGTGGTGAGAATTGGCCAATATGAGATTTGACTAAACTTGTCGCTTCATTGGAGACTTCAGGGTTTAGGTTCGTCTAGGTCAAGACTTGAACAGATTTATCTCATCCACACTTGCCACTTGCCCAGGTCTTGCTTACACGTTCGAGCTCCTACTCAGCACCTTGAGCAAAGAGATGAATAATCAGAACATCCACTGACTTTTTGGCACTTCAACGGATTTGTTGATAGTAAATGATAGTAAACCATTCCATTTCGGAGGCAAGTGCGTAAATGTTGGTAGTAACGAGCTACTAAATTTCCAGTCTTCTGGCGATTTCCCAGGTTTTTGCTCATGATGTTGCAATAATGCTGCGTTGATTAATCAGTTGCCATTGAACAACCTCAGTTGGGCATGGTGCACCAAGGAGTTGGTGGTCAGGGTCGACATTTCTTTGGTGCCTCAGCTGCAATATGCTGCGCTGTTGCAGCGTTGCCACGCGGGGGCGCGGAGTGTGGCAAAGTCGTTGCTGAGGCGTGGTGGATTGGAGGCTGGGATGGGCTTGTGAGAAGAAACCATGAGGAAACTAGACCTGGAGCCAGTTGAAACGAATATACCCTCTGGTAAACATACAAACATCTATTGAAAATGGCCATTTATAGTGGATTTTCCCATTAAAAATTGTGATTTTCCATAGTTATGTTAGTTTACCAGAGGGTATTTGCTTTTTGGAGTTTTGGAGATGTAGATGTCGATGGATCTAGATTGGTGTAGATTGCGGACGTGACGAACAGATGATGAGGCAACCCGTGATCTTGTATGCGCCAGATACTGGACCAAAGACACTGACCTGTGGAGACAAGACAGAGACAAGACCGCAGATTGTACATGTGCGATTGCACTTTCAACTCGTGTTTTTTGGGCCAGATGGAATGCATTTGACCTCTTCATCACTTTGGCGTCCATCGTTGACGTGGTCATGACTTTCACGATGGATACTGGAAATGTTGGTGCTCTGGGCATTGCGCGCGTCTTGCGGATTGTGCGGGTGGCAAAGATTATTCGTTGCTTGGAGCAACAGTGGCAATTGAAATCAAGGTGAACTACTGTATTTGCATTTTTCTCTGAACATGTGACAGCTTAGATGTTGAGCACAAACTGTTGTGAACAGGAGGGTTGGAAGATATTGGTTCATCTCAAAATAGGACCCTGAAGTATCAGTTTTCAATAGTTTTCATGGAATTATGAACCATAAAATTCTGGGTTTCAAATTTTGAGACAAGCCAGACAGCCCATGGTTCAATTAGTCGATGTCAATTGACGGTCTCGAAAAGCTTTGGCCTGAGGTGTCGTCAGATACCTGCGGAATCTCCGGGCCATGATCTTCACTCTGCTGCACACCTTGTCGTCTCTGGGGTGGGCTTTGGTTGCTCGGCTGCAAGTTGCCATGGCCATGGCTTTGTTGGTTCAGGAACTTGTGGTGCTGTGTTGCTCAAGTTCTCCCAAGTTCTCCAATAGATTTGGTCGTTTTTCACAATGGCGCGATGTCGTCCCACGAGGGTTGGAAGCGTTGTGCTCCTTTTGAGCCTGGGATGGTGGGCCACAGTGGCCACGGTGGCCATGGTGGCTGCAGTCCCCGGCACCATCAGGGCCATCATCACCGATGTGGATGGCACGCTGATGCCTTTCGCCACCAGCTCCAAGTTGTCGAACCGCAACCGGGCAGCGTTGACCGCGGCGAAAGAGGCGGGCTGCGCCATTTCGGTCGCCACGGGCCGCATTCCTGGCCCGTGGTATGACTCGTTGTGCTCCCAACTGCCAGGTGTTTTGGGCCCAGGAGTCTTTTCCAACGGAGCTTTGGTTTTGAAAGGAGATGAAGTGTTCCATGCATCAGTGCTACCTGCAGAGACAGTGGCAACTGTGGTGGAATGTCTGGTGGATGGTCGTGTGCATGGCCGAAAGATTGGGGCTTTGGCCGTGGTCGCCGCTGATGGCTTTGAATATAGCGAGTTGGCACCTGAGGGGCCAACGTGGGTCACACGACTGATCCAACGTGCCGGTGAACCTGTGACACCCAGAGGGTCTTGGAATCCGTGGCTGCTGCAGAGGGAGGTTCACAAATTTGTGATGTTTACAGCACCAGATGACCCCAGTTGGGCTGCAATGGATCAGGTTGTCCCATTGCTTCGCGAGAAGCTGGCTACGTCTGCTACAGTGTTAGATTGTGGTGCGAAGCAGTGTGAGATTCTGCCGCCAGGGGAGAACAAAGGCACGGCGTCATCGGGATTCACCTCCCGCAACCGTGGGTTTTGGCCTTTACTTTTTGAATCTTTTTGAAGAAGTGAAGCAGCACATGTTTTTTTTCATGTTTTTTCTAGAAACGATGGATGCAAATATGTAAAAACTGGCAATTTTCATCGAACAAATGATGATAAACAATGATGATAAATCATGATAAACATTGATAAACCATGACAAATCGGATTGGTCATGACTATTTACTACTCGTATTTTTCTTTTCAGACCAAACCCATGAAAAAACGATGGATGCCAACGAGAGGCACAGGCGTACAACGTCTTCTCTCCGTTCTGGGCATTGATGAGTCTGAAGCGATGGCCTGCGGTGATGCCGTAAATGACGTGGAAATGTTGAAGCTGGTCGCCAAGGGGGTGGCCATGGGCATCTCGGATTGAAGAAATAGCTTGGGGGGATATTGGGGGGTAAGATGTTTTTGACCGTTTTTGGATTTTACAAATTCATCAGGTTGGGCGTATCCATTCTTTTTGACCACATGATTCAGCTCTGTAAAAAGGCGATGGGACTTCCATTGCACAAGCTGCTGCCGATGTGGTCGTTGCAGCGCACACGGAGGATGGTGTGGCCGAAGCCATTGAGCGCTATGTATTGTGAGGAGAGCTGTGTTCAAGCACTGGTTGCGATGTGTTGATGCCTTCCTTTCACTGGTTGCGAATGTCAAGTCCCACTGGATTCAGGCACTACAAAAGGTTCACGTCGAGTAGCAACATCTCGCGAAATAGTTTATATAGTTTGGTGCAGTTCCATTTCCAGGCAAAAGAATCCTAAGCACAGGGCCAAAGTGGAATCAGGCCGCATTGCGCTATACAGGTTGTGCTGGACCCGCGTGTTTTTGCAGACGACCCAAAGAAAGAAGATGCAATCTGTGAGTTTTAGATCAAACAAAGAGGTGCCTGTCGCATGTGTATAGCCTGATTATAGGTACAGCAGAGGTTCTTCTGCGAAAACCAGCAATTCAAGTAAGGTTCCAACACGATCTTGGCAAATTTTATGGCTTCAAACGGATGACCCTAGTAGTGATGATTGAGACATGGTGCAAAATCAGCAGAAGTTGTTGGTGACGTTCACTGGGATGAGGGAACAAATTCATGAGACCCAAAAAAACCAGCCAAGGGTGAGAAATGTGAAGAAAACAGAAGCCAAGCAACAGATTCTGCAGTAAGCTTGAGCCATGCAAATTCATGTTTGTACAATTTCTGGCAGATGCATAGATTTAGATGTGGCTCCTGATAGCAGCGTCGCAGATTTGAAGCTGCAACTTCAGGAGGGGATCTTGGAGAATCAACGGCTTTTCTTTTCTGACCTCGAATTGGATGATTCAAATCATTGGCAGAGTCTGGGTTAGAAGAAGGTGTTGTACTTCAGCTGGTGGTACAATCCGACATCACTATTCTGGTGAGGACCTTGACGGGTAGGATGTTGTCTATTCAGGTGGACTCTAATGATAGCGTGGAACACTTGATGTCGCGATTGGAAGCAGAAGATTCATCCTTCAAAAGATCTCCGGCCATGGTATCAAGGAAGGTTCCGAAGTTGTGGCAATCGTGCGTCGTGAGGCATCGCATGCAGTAGCGCAACAACCTACCGCAGAAAGTTGGGGCAAAGATGTCCCCTGCTCCGGGAGTTCTGGTCCGTTTGTAGAGATAGCAGAGTTGAAAAGTGTGGCTTGTTGCAAAGCTCGTGAGTCAAACCTCGGACGGCCTCTCTTTCCTGATTCCGCCTTTTCTGTCTTTCATGCTGGTGGGGTGGATTTTAGGTGTTCGTGGTGAAACTCCGAAGCCCAGAAAGACATTATTAACACCTATTAAAACATATTTGAAGATGATCTGATCTGGCATTCCTTCACTCTGTGGGCAAACATCCAATTTTCTATGCGGGTCCAACCATTGTGAGCGGGTCCCTTTTTGCAGAGCCAAGTACAAACCCATGGCATCCCATGGCTATAACCCAGTTTACGTGGGTATGCTGCAGTTGTTTGCATGATCGCGCCGCAATGTTAATTTAGAACACCAAATTGGCAAGATCGAATCATTCTCCAATTCAAGGATCATCTTCCAGACATTTCCAGACCTCCATGTTTTGCGGTTTCACCTGGTTTCACGGTTTCATGCGAAATTTCGGTTAAGTGAGGCCTTGATGGCGATGATCATGTTCCTCTTCGCCGTGGCCATCACGGAAGCCACCACTGTTTACGTGGTTCACCAAGGATCGATCGATGGATCGATGGATCGATGGATTGGGCATCGTGTGACTGTGTGAAAGTTTGAAGATTGAGATGTTTGAGATGTGTGAGACGTGGGAGTGGGCATGTCCTGGAAACTTTGAATTTCTTACGGGAAGTTCCTTGGAATGATGAAACCTGATGAATCAATAAGTTCTTTGCCGCGGAAATGGGATGGGCATCTATTTTTGGTCGTTGGATGCGGCAGGAACTGGTGACACTGGTGACACCACTAAACTGATGAGATATTGGAGTTCGATCTTAGGCTGGAGTCGGCTGGAGCAATGAAAGATCTCTGTCATGCTCTGTCCATGTATCGGTGTGCTCCACATATGGGAAGGTTGTGCCTGCCAGGTTCTATGTATACGCTGTTGTTGTCCACTTCTGGTGGTACCAACTGGATAGAGCCCGCATCTGCACTACAAGAGCTACATTTTATCTACCCGATTCTCTTTGCAGCTACGTGGACTTTGGGCATTTTTGTTTGTTTTTTGACCCTGGAAATTTTGGGCCCAAGCGGCCAAAGCCCCACATACTTGTCAATGTAGTAGGCTTGATGGCTGTATTGGCAAGATCCGTTTCCTGGATCTGGGTAGGTTGCTTCCAAACTAGGATTGAACATATGTTGGCGGATGGTTTGCTCAAATGTGAGCACAGAGCCCATTTGCATGGTATTTTATATGATATTACCTAGCGCATCAAGAACCCACAAATTTGTAGGTCTTTTTCCAAAAACCCGGTTTTTTCTTCAGTTATGAAAAAAACCGTTTTTCCTCAGAATTCCCTTTTCTCACACTTGGTGTCATGACATCTCATGATTCCTTCCCCTAGACGATTCAAACCCCTTTATTGATACCAGCCTTGGATCTATCCCTCTCAGTACCCTTCATGTTGATTATACTTCCACC
>Ga0126342_10002141_pt1:0-15000 | contig 30043 bp, 26 predicted proteins | sample Cyp1metagenome_FD_92528 | JGI IMG/M metagenome (GOLD analysis project Ga0126342, IMG submission 92528) | Coral microbial communities from Lord Howe Island, Old Settlement Bay, Australia - Cyphastrea 1 metagenome | ecosystem: Host-associated > Invertebrates > Cnidaria > Coral ...
CGGTTGAGGTCCGGCAGTGCCCACTGGGATCTGGAGCTCGCGGTGGAGGTCCGGCTGTGCCCACTGGGATCTGGACTGCGAGGAGGAGGCGGCGGGTGAGGAGGCGGAGGAGGCAGAGGAGGCAGAGGAGGCGGAGGAGGAGGAGAACAGCTCTGATAAAATCTAACAACCCTCACCTGGCAGGTGGGGAAATAACCATAATAAGGGAATAGGGAAATGTTGCACATAATTCTGGGAACATTGACTTTAAAGCACCACAAATGGTAGGTCAAAAAACGTGATACAGTATCCCTAATAATGGCAATTTCAATGAGGAAAACTATGATAAACCTGGGGGAGGAACCATGATCAACAATGTTTTTCGGGAGTTGGACATCCTTATTTTCAAACAAATCTAGACTGCGTATCATATCTGAATCTGAATATATCTGAATCAGTGGCTAGGTGTCAGTGGACGCTGGTTTAGTAGCTGACCCAGCTGGATATCATCCCCAAGATACCACGCAAGACACCAGCAGTCACATCGGACACTAGCCGCATTTGAAACCGACACGGACTGATGGCAAAATCTCCGGCCTCTCCAATCTACCCTCTTATGTTTTGGTTGACCAAATTTGTCACTGTATGCTTGCTTGATGTGGCTTGTGGGTCCCTTTAAATGTACACCCACAACGCATTGCCTAGATTTGAAGCATACTCCTTAAACCAACATGGAAAATTAAAGTCAACCCAAAATGAATCCAAGTGTTCACTGGTTTCTGCAACCCCCGGTCTTGTTGCCCGAATTCTTACATGATTGCCTGGCAAAATCTCAATATCTTTGGTCGGCATGAATCCCTCAAGAGATATTATATATACCATCTGGTTATTTAACATAGCCATGGAAAATCACCGTGTTAAATAGGTAAATCATCTATAAATGGACCATTTTCCATGGCTATGTTAAATAACCAGAGGGTATATATATATGATTATATATGTATAACTTATATAACCAATAGCAATATGGCACATCATCCTATTCCCCAATGTTGAACATCCCCATTCTCTGATCCCAAACATATGCAAATCCCGAAAAAAAAGCATGGGTATTAGCTGGGAGGTTGTTTCTCCTTTGATGGGGAAGGGATTAACAAAGTATGAACTCGTTCGATAATCTCACTGTTACTAAATAGAATATTCCCTACAGGATTTAAGGATGATATAGGATGATATATATATATATATATACGTAAGGATGATCATGGTGTCCAGGGTGTCCCAAGCTTTCTAGGTACCTCCAGGTACCGGGCCCGCCGGGGGTCCCGGGGCCCCCAGGGCCCCCGCCATTGCATAAACTGGACCAGGTCATTGTAGTCTAAGATCAACTCTTGCAACACCTGGTGGCTTCATCAGCAATGGCGCGGATGCTTTGGTTAGAATGGTGATAAGAATGTTTTGGTTAGCGAAGGCAAAATTGGTAGTGATAAGTTTCTTCAATGTAAATATTGGCAAGCCATTGGTAAACCAAACGTTGTTATTCATGCAGCCATAAAAAGGTAGTGCCCCACTTTGGTAAACATAAATATAGACGCACATTGATGGGTTTTTGGTGGTTTATGAGGGAGATATGGAACTAGTTCACTGGCTGGGTACCACCTTGTGCGGGTGAAACAACCAGCTGATCGGATTCTGGTTGATTCAATCCCACTGATAAGTAGCAATCATTTTTGGGGGTCATACTCCTAAACTCGCCAAGCAATTACAGTATCTATCCAGTTTAGGTACAGTACAAGTAGTCACTGGAGATTTTCCAGGATTGTCCAGTCACATGGACCCATGTATCTCCGCAGGTAGACCACCTTATTTCCATTATATAAAATGTCCAGGTACCCCCAAAATACGGGATGCTTCAAGGCTGCCTGGTCCCAGTCCGATCATTGGAGGTCCGCTTAAATGACAGTCGGACATTGATATGATGGAAATGACCTAACAGAACTAGGACATGGGTATGGTCAAAACCTGCTGGGCCGAAAATCCCTATCCAAACTTGAGGGGTGACCAGATTTGACACAAATCCGCTTCAATACAATTGTACTTGCACAACCTCTACATAGAGTTATGAGGGTGTACGCTTCAGCCCGAAAAGCCAGCTGCCAACTGTCATATGTGCTCCATTGGCCCATTGGCCTTTGTGACCCTATGATGTTGCACCAAATTACGACCCTGTTGAGGATGATTCACCCAAGTCCAACTCCCCAGTGTGCCTGCAGTCCTTGCAACTCCCCTTCTGGCGGTAAAGAGGAGATACAATTCGAGGCCAAATTCAGCCACATCAAATTCGGTAACCTCCAGGTGGCAGTTGAACAAACTTTGACCGCGGGCACTGTTTCCACTGCACAATTTTGTGTTGGACCCCAAAACAATATGGGTATGGATCAATACCTATTAATACCATTTTTAGGGGGACGAACATCCATTTACCAGCTATTTTGATGTTCACCAGGGGTACAAGGTTTTGACACACTGCCATATAACAAACCGTCCACACTTGAATGTCGTGATTCCATTGCGGGAAAAAAACATCAAGTCACTGAAACAGTATACCAATGATATAGGAGTGACTGTAGATCTTCCCTGTCTTTTTTTGACTGTACCCATATCATTTCAATGACTGAGATGGATGGATTATCCACCATTATTTGGATGCAAGTCACTGCAATGAACCGTGACCTATCGCTGTAGGAGCTACACAGGATATCCTTTGAACTTTGAACCTATACAACAATATACATCATTTTCAAGTTCGGCAATGTTTTTTTACTAGTCACCCATTGTTATGAAACACCGATTGAGCAGTGAGCAGTGTTCAAAACCCTGTCTTTCCATTAGTTGGTTAATATATGCTTTCCGAGTCTATGTAGTAAAATTATCAAGCAACAGTGGTGTCCCCAACGCTGCTCAGTTGATGCGACCCGTTGTTCCAACAACAACATTAAGGTGTTTTAGCCACTTCAGATCACTCCCAATGGACCTTGCAAGCTGCCCCAGCACATCGCCGTGCAAACCGTTGAAGGAGAGATCTAAGACCTACGTTGTGATACTGGGAAGCCGGACCAGGGCTGAAAAACGAACGTGTGTGGTTCGGATAGCTATCACAACTGGCATTCAATGTATGATGTCAAGTTTGTTTTTCCATCCCCTATTGGAAAATTCAATAGCGATGTAACTGGAAAATCATGGGATATAGATGGGATATAGATGGATTTAATGAGAAATGACTGAATTAATACTGAATTAATATTCTATAATCCATTCCCCCGTTCCTATAAAACACCCCTCAAAATCCATGGCTTAGTACAGGACACAGATGGGGACACGGATGGGGATGCTAAATATTGCGGAGATGGGATTATAACACATCCTGGAAACCATTGCTCACCATCTCAAAAATGTTGACCGGGGTTAACCATCCTGACAAAAAGTAATTTGATTGGATTACATACAACATTACAGCGAACATTACAATGGCATGGGACAGTATGACCAACAACAATGGCATATATAGAACATACCAGTCAAAAAGAGAAAACTAGTAAAAGTATCTTAGTTTGTTGTTGCTTGCTGGGAGTAAGCCAGCGAGGATTCAACATAGTTTGTGTTTATGTGAGTTCCAAGAGTTACTGTACATAAGCAGAACGTGAATCTACAAACATCTGCGCGTAACCAACCTTAGTATATGTCAACAGCATCTTTGGCTGCGTCTGCTTGTCATCCGTTCGCAGTGGTGTTTTCTGCTAAGTTGCTGTATGTGTTCCGCGGCAGCAGCAACCCCTTGCCACACAAACAGATTCATTCCATTCACTGTCTCCATGGCAGAAAATAGATGTAATCCACACAGAAAACAAACACTCAAAAAACGTGCGAAGTCATTCTCGATATGGATTCCGAAGTCGTTGAAACCATTGTGCCAAATGGACCTCCAATAATTTGCCTTGAGCTGCAGCATGTTTGAAGTACAAGAGATGTGCATAATTGCAAATGCCATTGCACTTGTACTACCATTTTAAAATCAAACAGCTACAACAGATCAAGGACAATAACACATTTCAGCAGCCAAGCCAAGCCAGTCAAGAGCCCCTGGCAGGTTTGAAAGTGTTGGGACTCTTATGCAATATCGTCAAACTCGCCAACGGCCATGAACGACTCAAACTGTCATCCTGTGTGCCATACGCAAATTACATATATATATATTATATATATATCCATATATATATATATGCACACACACATCATTTCCGCATCATGTTTGATGGTTAAACGGGTTAAACCATGTTAAACCACTATCCTTAATGGTGGAGCCACCATTTTCATAGACTATCTTGGCACCTCCAGGCAACGTAGGATGCCATGTCCTACCTGACCCGTTGGATCTCGCGACGGTTCACCGGAACCCCATTGGGGTGACTGTATATAGAGGAAATATCAAAGGTGATAATTTCAAGATGACAGAGTTGATACAGACAAGTTATATCTAAATAATTCTCAATAGAACATATATTACTCAATATGTATATACATATATAATGTATATATAATTATATAATAATTTAATATGTTGCCTTTAGATGAGCTGATACATGATAATTCAGTCAGCTTCCCAACATCAAAGATGTCTAAGGTGGGACACGATGGCACTCCCATCTCCAAAGTGTTGATGCGAATCGATGCGAATCGCAAGGCTGTGATTTCACATGTTGGAACTTGTCACTGAGAAATTTGTTTTCTCCAAGAAATGGGGAATATGATGACAATGAAATGGGGAATATGATGATCATATGTTTTCGTATGATCCCAAAATTCTTGTTTGCATGGAAAAATGATGACCCAATCAACCATAAAATCTTTTGGGCACTGTATATCCTAGGTTTCGATATCGCCCGATCACTCAATGTACCACCAAAAATTACGAATCAAACTCACCATGTCTTTCCGCGTTATATATACACCAGTTCGGTTCAAGCAGCAAATTCCCAAGTGGTGTAATGACCCAATTTGGTAGATTTAGGCAAATTGATCTGGATTTGTCGTGCAGGGGGGTTTAACGGATGTTTACGGATGTTTACTACGCCCCAATATCTGGCCATCTTTAAGTTTAACTCCTGTTCAAGTTACGTTTTCCCACGATTGAACCAACCCAAATCTAGAAATCAGTATCATAAATCCAAGACATGGATAGTTTAACCAACGCCCCTTGCAACCAAACAAGTCGTCAAATATGTGCGTTCCGAACAAATCCCAACAGATCCCGGACAGATCCACCTGTAAGCTGCTGATGGAGTTGCCTCAGCTGACAATAATATAAAAAATGTACCTATTGCTTACATACAATGTAAGATCAGACCCTTTTATTTTGTTTAAAGGGTACTCTCCAGTAACTTACTGCACCTGGCTGGAACATGTTCATCTGAAACCATGAACCACAAAGGTTTGTGGTTGATAATGTTGAGACAGACTCACCAAAACCTGTTAGCATCAACACTAAGTAGTTAGCTTCGTTTTAGAAGTTCAGCATCCAATTGTTCTGGCTTGATAATTAAGCTGTTCCCAAAAGAGAATGCGTCATTTTTCACTACGTATGATACTATGGTACCCAAATGCGAAAATGGGATACAGTCATTTATCAGGACAATGATGATCAACCATAAGATTTTGAGGTACTCAATTTCATGACAAACCCATATGTGACTAGGGTGTATGACTGGTGAAAAAATAGCAAAACATATCAGGAAACACGTTACTCCAGTAATCCTATACCAACTGCACCTCCAAGTCCTCTGATTCGAATGGGATATCAATCACCCCACTTCAGTGAACATCCCAAGCATAAACAGAAGAGTCTATGATGCGATTTGAATAACACTGGTTGGTGGTTGAGCCTACCCCTCTGAAAAATGATGGAGTTCGTCAGTTGGGACTATGACAGTCCCAATATATGGAAAAATAAAAAAAATCCAAACCACCAACCAGAACAGTGGATTGTTTTTATATATTTGGTACTGACCTGTTCCCAAATTGATCTTTATTGAGGTTGGATGTGCATTGAAGTGTTAAATCCCCTGTTTTATTGGCAGTGGACCGATGGTCTTCACCTTGAAAAAACCACCAGCTGCCGATATTAGTATGCTCATTAGTACAGATTACCCTCTGGTAAACGTTTACTTAACTATGGAAAATCACCATTTTATAGCTGGGGAAATCCACTATTTCTATGACCATGTTCAAGTTCGCAAACTGTTAGTTTACCAGAGGGTAGTTACCATTATTTCCCTAAAAAGGGACATGTGTCCAGGTGTGAAACTTTCCCGGGGGATATCATTCTCCCCCACCCCCAGTTGCTCAGCCAAGCCACAGGCCAAGTTCAATGACCCGAGACGCGGGATGCGCGCGATCTGTTCCAGGAGGTGCTCATAGCCTGGCATGGCATGGGGATCCACTAGGGATAGCATGTTTTTGTGATTTAATGAGATAAAACATGGATAATCATTGGATATTCATGGAATATCAATGGATGATTATGGATATGAATCAATGTTATTATAATTAATTATGTTAATGGATACTGATGTATGTTGATGGATGATGGATATGGGCTATGGGACTATCATGGGGATTTTTGATGAAGGGTGCCTCAGTTTGTCACTTTGAGAACCACATAACGAGACAAACTTCCAATACGGGGGGCAACACCTTGAAGCAGTGGATATATACAGTGAGTCCCACGGACCAAAGGACTGGTTGCCTCGTTTTTGAATGGTTTGGAGCGTGGTAAAACACACGGGAAAACAAACAAATGTATCTTCCAAACATTTCCAAGCCATGCTTTTAGACCCATTTACCGGGGTTCCAGCCGTTAGTTAATGGCATATGATGAGACTTGATGGGATGCGAATGACCATGCAAGAGCGGCCTTCTCGATCATTGCTTTGACAGCTACTCAGGATGTTCAAGTTTAAGCAGTCGAATGGTAACTCTCCCCATAGCCATCCAAAAAAAGGCACTGATTCAAATATTTGGTTACGCTGCTGTAAAACAAATCAGAAGATGAAACCATATGAAACCTCAAAAATGATCGCCATTAACTTTTGATGATTTTCCGATTGGAATCTCCCTTGGGGATATCGCCAACCTGTCTCCAAGGCAGGTACCCAGCTGGTTGTCGCTTAAGTCCACCCGATAGAGCTGGGCAAAGAAGGACAGGTCCTCTGCTGTCGAGATGAACAAAATGGGTGCTTCATAGACTAACAGTTCGATGTGGAAAATCAACCATCTGTAGATTATTTACTTGGGGAAACTAGAGGTCTTCCAAGGTCTTCCACATCTATGTTAGCTTACAATAGGTACCATTTACATCCATTCACCGTAACCAAGCAATCCATGGTGATTTGGTACAGCACACATGAGGATGTCACCAGCCATTTTTTCAGCTGATGACCAGCACCGGCCAGTGGGTCGCCTCCTCTGCGATATCTACGATCTGCAAGGAGGAGAGATTCACAGTGATCACCTTGGAAAGTTAGGAACCATCCCATGGGGACTGGACTTGTGGATGGTGGGACTTGGCTGTGGATGGACAAGTCATCCTGCACCAGTTGAAACAAAAAGTGGTAACACTAACACAGTGAAACACGGATTTAACTTTGAAAATCATCCAACCTATAGGGAATGTTCCATTGCCATGTTTGACTGCCAGAAAATCATTTCCTGGGGAGACCATGGCTTTTCCATATCTATGTGAGTTCAACCCCATGTATCCATACCGATTTGTGACTGGCTGATCTTTGGGAATAATTCAGAGTGGGATTCCAATAACATCATCAACCAACATGGGTGTCAAACGCAGCCAAAGCTCCCACATTGCCGAGAATATCTGATGATCAGGGATCTACAACCATGGCACCAAGGGTTTGCCACTTTCTTTGGCCGAAAATAGATGACTTGGGGGGTTCCATAGTCATGGGGTACCCCCCCACTGGATGGTTTACAATGGAAAACCCTATGGACATGGATGATTTGGGGGTACTCCCTTTTAGGAACCCTCCATTTACCCATTGGTTATTGCGAGTTGGGGGGTTGAACATATGTTGAAATGACGCATGACTTTGTATCGTTTACCCGGTTTACCATTTGAACATTGGGGATGTTCAATTTCCCATCACTGGGTCTTGGGGATAGCAATTCTTGGAGAAGTCATTAAATCTCGTGTGATCACGGTATGTTTGGAGAGCACCACATCCATATAAATTTAGTGGGAGACTGACTGATGAATACAAATTGGACAAGTGGGGACAACCATATCTATCCATATTTAGTACTGTACAAACTGTTGCTACTCATATATCATATACGTATAATGTGTTGCATGCATTTTGTTTTGTACGCAAAGAAAAAAGCCATCAACCCCACCAAAGTTTGCCTACATGCACCACTTGGCTGCGCAAACCATTTGAATAGCGTCATTTTCACTAATATGCATAAACATATATATATATATATATATGTATATTTACAACATTTATGTTTGGAATGGATATACTCCATCATACCTGCATATGTGTATAATTATGAGCCAGGCAATTGCTATAATCAATGGATTGGTTTAGGGGAAAATTTACAGGAAACCATAGATTTTCCCATTAAATATAAGGTTTTCCTGTAAATTGTCCCACAAACCAATCCATTGATATAATGATGATATCCCCATGAAGAGCCCTCCCACTGACCTTACCAGTCCGACGTACGCACCTCATCGGGAGTGTTGGAGCCGCCAGCGGCCAACAGCAGGAAGCCGTCTAAGAGCCTGGCGAGCCGGCTCTGGCGCAGCTTGTTGGGATAGGATATCTTAAACGTCGACGTCTATATAATCATATATATATAAATACATTATCATACACACATATATATACATATGTATATATAATGATTATATTATATATTATAAAAATATACTATAATAACAATAATAATCATTATTATCATTATTATTATTATATAAATATATACGTATATATAAACCATTCCTGGATCCAACTTGCAATAGTGGATCCAGTAGATGTATCAATCATGCCAGAGATAAAAGTGTATTTTTGACATATATCAGCAACGAGAAGATCACTTCATTCTGCACGGCCCTCCTCAAAAGGGCTGAAAGTAAACCCACAGGAAAACATGGGAAAATCTGTACAGACTGGAGTCAAAATGGGATCATCATCCGAAGTGGGATTTGAACGCAAGACATACCTGGGTCTATCTCAAGAGAAAGTACCCAGGTTGCCGGTTGACCACAAGTTTCCCGTTTTACGGCAAGATGATCTATTTGGGGCAGCACCATTTTCAGACAAACCTACAGTTACTATAGTTGAAACCACCAACCGATTTTCCTTGCACCTCATACTCCGATGTTTCCACCCGCTCAAGCCCAATTCATGGTAAACCAAGTGCTGTTGGATTTCTGCTGTTTCAATCCCCATCGAATTCCCAGCTTTGCCAAAATTGGTCAACATCATGTAAAAAAGCACCCCTAGTTATAAGTTGGTTTATAACCCCATCAAACTACAGCTATATCATGTTTTATATTTTATGTATATTATATTTATATTATATTTATATCCCCTATCAACCCTAAGCAAGTTAGTCAACTTAGCTAATGGGGCCCCTTCCGAGTCTCGTGCCTGCCCTCCACATAAGACGAGTTTTCCGCCATGGCAGCGTTACACCTTGGCCAGCCGGACACCATAGGGAGATCGTGAAGGCTATGACGAACATTAACCAACAAAAATGGGATGTATAACCAATAACATGAGGAGATCTGGGACAGTATATTGGGATATATTGGGATAGTATATCTGAGATATGAGATAACATGATAAAACCAACAATATTGGGATGTATAACTGTATATAACCAACATTGACCACCAATATTGGGATATATTGGGATAGTATAACCAAAGATGGACCACAAATCTGGGTGCAAATGAGAATGGTAGTTCACCAAGCTGCAATGTCTGTGCTTTTTTGAGTATGAGAATGTATGGGATAGGTATTGCCGTATTGCACGTACATCATTAGTTCCAGTGACGTCATTGAATCGATCAAGGGATCTACATCAAGTGGTCCCCTGATAGGCTTCTGTTGTGGACCTCGTCATGAGTCAACCACAAATGACTTGGTCCATTTTTAGGATGAAAACACCTTCCCAAGGCTAGGAAAAGACTTGACACATACCCGCTTGCGGATGTATGTACAAATGTCGCATACATTGGATGGACTGGGTATGACAATGCATGAAACGCAGCGACATAGTAATCCTCTGAGAACATCATGTCTAGCCATCTCTGCATACCTTTAACAGGATTTGATCCAGTAAAGGTATGGGACATGACCTCTCACGGTAGAGCAGTGGCAGTTGTGACCACTTTTGAGTCCAAACACCTGAGTCTAAAATGCACTAAACAAAAAACAAGTGGCGATTCGAACCATTCTGAGATTCATGACGTGTGTAATGTTTTTCTCCAAACAATAATTGCTCATGATAGATATGATAGGGACTTGAAGTGATTTCGATGTGTTCAGTGACTCCAACGATTGCCACACCCTTTGGAGCTTTCCCATCTCCAACATCTGCTGGTTTCCATTGGGAAAGGGATCCTGGTTCCACCGGGGTAACCGGCAGATCATCTTGCTGGTTTTAATGTCCAGTTCCAAACAAAGTTCCACAACATACGAATGACAAGTGGTCAATACAACATATACCTAATAGTTATCTATAATAATCTAATTATAACTTATAACTTATAACTCATTCATACTAATTCAGTATGTTTTTTTTGTATGGCAAACATATTAGAGCACAACCGCGCTCTAAACACTGAGCATGTGGCCATCGAGATTTCACACCTCAGCCGACCATCGACGAATCAAGCCAAAGACGCCCGTTGTGCCCCAGTGGCCCAGTGTGTTGGTTTATATCAAGTTTACACAACACCAAAGGACATCCCATGTTTACATATGTTTACTAGTAATTTACGCGAGACTTCGCTTAGCTCCCAGGCTGCCTAATAAGCTGGGATACCAGTACCACATGATTCCTAGAATTGAAGAGGAAAAATCACAGGCAACCCCCTATGATTACTTGGAAAAACAACATGGTTTCCATTGGTTTCCTGTAAACTGTCCTTCACATCAATCCATTAGGGGTCCAGTCCTTCTGTGATAGTATGATTGGGATTCCAATGATGTCCTGAGCATGAAGAAAACATGAACCCCTACTCAGATGAACCTCTATGATAGTTGAATATACCCTCTGGACCCCTCTGGCCATTCAACATAACTGTGGAAAATGGATGAACGTGGCCCATTTATGGATGATTCACCTATTGAAAAACGTTTTTTTTCTCCAGCTAACAAACTGTTGCATTACCAGCTTGCGCAACCGAGCCCCAGGCCACTTGTCAGTGAACGACTTCAGTCGCTACCAGAACTAGTGGTGCAGTGGTGCTGAGTGTTGTTCCTTTGGGGCTAATTGATGTCGATTTTTGGGTGGGATCTGAGGACTTCTACATACCCTCGGTGGGATCTGATTCGTCAGACTCTGAGTCACAACTGAGTCCTTCCAAATAAGCTGGTGGTTTTTCGGAGGGTGTTCTGGCCGAATCATGGCTGACCAAATCACAAATTGTGTGTTGGGCATCTTTCAACCTCGGCTTTGGTTGGTGAAACCATCTACCAATTCTGAGCCAAAGCGGTCCAGGGACGCATCACGACTTGAGACCCGACTGGTGGAGAATTGTCCGGCTTAGATCCCTTGGTTGGAGAAATCCTAAGAAAGTGGACATTCCTACAATGTGCTACTCCCAGTTCTGTATGTTGGTTTCTTAATAAACCCAGTTCACTGGTTCGATATATCCCCCATGTTCACCCACCAGTTAGCCTAGTTGCGTGGTTCCCAAGTCAACAAACGGGGGCACCACATTGTACCATCACAATCCTTCCTCCTTGTATCTCCGTTATTTTCTCATTACACAATATATTCCATTATATTTCCCTTAATGATATAAATTAATACCCATCAATGTACATATTTTCATGATTAAACCACTGATTTCTGTTGGTAAAACCGTGTTCGGTAAGTCCTCCTCATCTGTTTTCGAATCCAATTGGTTAAGAATCACGTTCGGGAGAATTCACACAAATTGCATTTTTTGGCAAAAATCAATTTGCAAATGCTTAATGTTTTTCTTGTGTACATGGGTGATATCAGAAAACACAAACTGCAGTATATGTTTATATCATACACGTTAGATGCAAAGGTATATACTGTAAATATTATATATGCGCGCATATAGATATATATATATATACATATATTACCATATTATATAGTTATGTATACATACATATACAGTATACATGTAATGCCATGTAATGTAATGTAACGCAATGTAAGGTAACGCAATGTAACGTAATGTAATGTACGATAAATGTATATATATAGTTATATATACACACGCAGGGTCAACATTGTCGGGAAAATGCAAAAACACTGGCTACATGTTCAAAAACAATGGGGCTGTGCAGGAATGTAAACATTGGGAAGGGATAACGAGTATGATGTTTTTTCTTGTTTATTACCTATTGGCTGTTAATTGACGGATTATCCTTCAGTAAATTCACATAGATTTGGAAAACCAATGGTTTCCATGGGAAACAATTTACAATTGCTGGGTATTTCATGATGCATGAATCTATGTTCAGTCATTTGCTGGAGGATGCCCTCTAGTAGCAACCAACGCTACATGGATCTATATGGTCATCCATCCCATATCCGGAATCCAAACATCATGGGCATATGAATCCCTATGAAAAAAAATGCTGACCATCCCAAAACCACAATGGGAAAACAAACCACGTAATTTGACCATGGCACATGTTGAAGCTGACTTGCCTGGATGCAGGGCCGAGATGTAATTCTCGAAGACCGAATACTGCAATGTGGCCTGGCAGCAGCTAGCGACAAGGGACACGCTGGAAGAAAAACAAAACCGTTTTCGGGGAGAGATTGGATTCATTAGTTGGCTGGTTGGAAAAAATCAGATTTCAACAAGTTGGAAATTTGAATCCATTAGTTGGATAAGAATCTTGGTTGGAGTTGGAGTTGAACTCATTTTGAATATATATCGTCCCTGGAAAGCAACAAGGAAATCCCCGAAGTGGCGGAAGATGAGTTCCAAGTTGCCACCCTCCAGTAACCAATCATGGTTAGCTGGAAAATTCATGAAAATTCCCTATACTACAAATAGTAGGCCTCTAAAAAGGAAAATATTCTGAAGATGGGGGATGGTTTTTTTTTGTACTGAAAAGTGATGTTTGATGAATCAAAATTACTTCGAGAAATGTCAACTGAACAGTTTAAGTTTAATTACATCAATATCAATGATATCGATTACCTAAATGGAATGAAATGACAATCACCAATTTCCCCTGGTATCATTCACATGTGAATATTAATACAAGATATAAATAATAACACATAATATAATTTACTTTAATAAAATAAAATACATTTAAAATTATAATATAGTATAATTAATATAGTATAATACCGGTATAATATACAATACAATGCAAATATACATTAGAAAAGGACTATCAAAGAACTGATGTTGCCTCAGATTTACCAAAATCAAATGGTTGGGATTACATTTGTATAGGCTACCAGTCTTCAATTTCATCTTGTATGGTGCCAAAATCAATCAGTAGTTAGACTTGTTGGAACTGCAAAGGCCGCGTCCGAAAACCCATCGGTCCCGCGCAGTACAGATTCACCATTCCGTGACTCCCTCAGTGTCTCGTTACGCACTCAGTGCCTCGTTACGCGCTCAAAAATTTCAACCAACAAAACAACTCGAACAAATTGAGCCTGTAACATCACCTTGAGTTGGTGCGGTGTCAGTACACCATTCCCCGCCCAATTCATTCTATGTATTCGATTTCCCTTCTTCCCATTCGTTTGCCAGCTCATCCTAACTTTAAGCGCTCAATTTCTTTCGTGTGTTTTACATTCCTTTGAGCGAGCTCGATGCCAACGAGCTAGACGGATGTGCTTGAGCTAGCACGCTGTTGCTGAGCTAGCCCGTTCCGTTTGAGCGAGCCCGCAAATACTCGCTAATGTGTTCAATGGGGCAGGCTCACTCTTAAATAATTCCTTTAATAAAGAGGGTACCCCTGTTGCAGCCCAGAAATTTAGGAGCCACGTTTTGGGGCCAAATCTGCTTAGGCGGCAGCCCAGCATTAAAGTCAAACACATGACCCCTTCTGAAATTGAGCCGCTACATGTTTTGAGCCAACCCGAAAACGAGGAAGATTGTAAGGTTGTAACATTGGGTATATGTATATACGTACAATTACGTATAACGGATGGAACTTCCTGGTCCTGGATTTCCTTTGCCAAGAAAAAAAGGGGCAGGCATTGCTACACCATCTATGGGGTCTGCCATGAGGTCACTTTCTTCGAGGGTGAGGTAACCACCGAAAAAATGTGTCCCAAAAGCGGATGTCCAACCTTGATGTCCCTTGAAACATGTTCATTTTGTTTGTGAGGTATCAATTTAGATATAATACTATATATTATTTTGCATAAAACCATGCAAAGAAAATCCCAATCACATGCTCACATTGGCACAAGTTTACCGTACATGAATCGTTCCCAGTTCGGTGCTGGTCTGCGGGTCAGTCCTTTCTCACAACATCTGCGTCTTCAGGTCGGCCATATTCATCTCTATCCATCCTTGGACATGGATGAACGGCTGTGACAATTGTCAGGAAAACCCAGCTGGATATGAATCGTATTTCATGGATGTTACTGTAAATATTTTGTTTTTGTGGAGTTGGGTGCATAACGGATATTAGTTTAATGTTGTCACCAGTACTGGTGTTTCATGCATGTCAAGAAACATATAAT
>Ga0126342_10002141_pt1:17500-30043 | contig 30043 bp, 26 predicted proteins | sample Cyp1metagenome_FD_92528 | JGI IMG/M metagenome (GOLD analysis project Ga0126342, IMG submission 92528) | Coral microbial communities from Lord Howe Island, Old Settlement Bay, Australia - Cyphastrea 1 metagenome | ecosystem: Host-associated > Invertebrates > Cnidaria > Coral ...
CTACTACTACTACTACTTCTACTACTTCTACTACGTCCACTACCTCTACTACTACCTCTACTACGTCTACTACCTCTACTACGTCTACTACCTCTACTACGTCTACTACCTCTACTACGTCTACTACCTCTACTACGTCTACTACCTCTACGACTACTACCTCTACTACCTCTACTACCTCTACTACCTCTACTGCCTCTACTACCTCTACTCCCTCTACTACCTCTACCACCTCTACTACAACTACAATACCACTACCACTACCACTACGACTACCACTACCACTACAAAACAGTACAACTACCACTACAACTACGACTAAAACTACAGCTAGAGCTGCAACAACAACTACAGCTACAGCTCCACTACCCTGCACCACACTACGTCCAGCTGTTGTGGGTGAGGTGAATGCTGCAACCACTCCAAAAAACACAACTCCAACCACCTTTCGGTGCATCAGTAGATTCGTTCTGCCATCCATGCATCACAACAACTCATCTATCCTATAGTTTCCTATCTTTGAAACTTCCGCCACCACCTTGTGCGGTACTACTGGCAAGTCTGTATACGTATAGTATACGTTATACATTGCTAGCACATATATTATTTATATATACATATATTCATTGCTGCTGAACCATTGCCGCCTACCCCGAAGTCGATTCAACATTTCATTGGACCATCCTCAATAGGATAACTTCCAAATATCGATGGTGGTTCAATCTACCTGAGGGTTTCAAATTTATGTGCATGTGTATATACATATATATATATGTATTAGATCACTGTCATTGTGTCTATACAGTCTATACACATGCATTTGTTTCATATATAATAAAAAAAAGCGCTCTATATGTTGGGTAGTCAATCATAACCCCTGATCTATTCGTAGCTGGATTCCCACTGCCACCCTGCAACAAAGTAGCCTACTGTTGGTGCCCCCACAAGTTGGCCTATGATCGGCTGGGATCCATGCTGCGGGCACACCCATCAAGCATGAACGTGCCTGGCGTTCTCCACACGGACGCAACGTTGGATGAAATACACACACACGCCTGTCTTGGATCAACTTAATAGGATTTAATTGTATATTAGCGCGCTATTGATGGACTATAATTATATACATAATATATATATATATATATATTGTATATATATGATATATATATAGTGGGAAAGAATTGCAAGCGACGCTTTAGTGAGTCTGAAAATGTGGTGTGTCCCTAAAAATGGTCCTGTTTGAGGGGAAAAATGATGATTAATCGATTTTTGGGCACCCTATTTTCATTGGGAATGTTCATCAAACAAGGTGTTATTCTTATGGAGATCGTGAATAAAATTGAATAAATATATGAGGGAACGAACCATGATTTATGAGGATATACTGGGATATATAAGCAACACTATTGTATTATATGTCGGCGTGTCTGAAAATTGGCCATAGTATGGCATACTGTGCCAAAGTTTCCCAAGTTTGGCAAGGGGGAATGTGATCATCTACCTCTGGACAGAATGGGACACCCCACTGTCAAACAAACCCAGTTGCAGTCCAGATGTAAATTTTGCGAACTTGAGATTATCTCATAACAGACAAGTGTGTGTTGGCTGTGTATGACGTGGCCCCATCGATCCATTCAATAGACATCGATACAGTGACCAACCAAGGTTTACCCCAAGAGTCACTAGAACAGAAACAAACAGTTTGGCAAATGGCAGAATATGGGGTCTTCCTATCTACACTCTCCACTTCCCACTGGCATCCAACAGCTTCTGGCCGCCCCCTTAGGAATCTTTCTTGACGAGTCCTCCACAGAAATCTTATTGAAGAAATCCAACATCTCATGGCTAACTCTCAGATCATATCCCAATATCGCTTTGAACCAGCTATCTTGCGTTTGGTAGGACGAGTCATGGCATCCACACCAAAAATCGTCGCCTCTTCGTCATAGCTCGTAGCACTTCCTGCTGCACTTAAGCGGTTGAGGACATCAAAGACCCTCTCCATATTGGCTGGATACCTGCGATTCGCATGTCGGAAGAGGTCCCCAAACGATGGCTACCCTCCACTGTCATCAAACGTGGCTTGCTGCACCATTTATATTTGACTTTCCCATTGAAACTCCATTTATGGCGGATTTTCCATGCCATGTTTGACTACCGGAGGGTGAGCTGGTTTATAGGTTGACTATCGTTGACTAGTTTGATGGGGGAAACTCAACTTAGAACTGGCAACCCCTGGAAGGACCTCAAAATCATTGGGACCTCACCAAGAATCCAATGGTCACTTCCATGTGCTCCATACTGTCTGAGTTCCCTGTGTAGGGGGTCCCCAACGGAGGCTGTAGGAGGTTCAGACAGATCTTTGTTGCAAGATAAGGTTCACAGTGTTCAAGCCAAATTGATGGTGCTTGGAGATTGTCCTTGACATGTTAGACATGAAGAATTTGACCTGGAGCATCTGGGCACAGAGGGATTGATATCCTCACCACATTGGTTTCCCTTTGAGTAAAATACCAACTGAAAAGAAGATGATTTGATCCGCTACTTGTTGAGGAGATGATATCATTGGTTTGAAATGGACTAATTGACCCCACTTCCTCTTGTGATAACAGGCGACTTACAGGATCATCCCAGTTAGTCAGTGGTTAATAACCCTCATGAGATCACGTCCTCGATTCGTAGCTTATCTGAGTGCCACTTACCTGGGATGATCCTCCGGCGCCAAGGGCCCCCCACTTCTAAGTTGGGCCACCCCGTTTCGTTGCATGGTTTATAGATCCCATTGACTCATAAACCATATGGGTATGGATCAATACCTATACATACCATTTTTAGGGGGATGAACATCCATTTACCAGCTATTTTGATGTTCACCAGGGGTACAAGGTTTTGACACACTGCCATATAGTTCTTGGAGTTATGTTCACCAAATTAAGCTATCGAACTGGGGCCCACTTTGTAAATGTTCTCAAGGTCTCAGGGACCCGTTGGGACCCCCAACGGCGTCTCCAACAAATGTCGCCGGAAGTCAGGCCAGTCGACAGGACGATTGTCTGACAGGATGGTCAATGAATCGTGGTTTATAAACCAATGCCATTGGGCCATAGATTCATATAAGAATAGACCAATGTTATTGAATACATGTTAATATGAATATATGTTAATGAATGGTTAATAATAAACAGTTCATATTAAATTTTAATGCACTCGTGTTATTATTCATAGTGAAATTATGTGGAATTAATGCCATTGAATGGAATCAATATTAATGTCCCATTCAATCAATGATACAATAATAAGAGTTTCTATGAACAATAACATAACCTAATAGTTTCCAATAATGACAATTGGTAGCTTACAGAATGATAACAATGATAATCATAAGTTGAGAATGAAAATGAGAATAAAAATAAGAATAATGATAACATGATACTACATAACAAAATCATACAAAATGATAACTGAATATTCATAATATCAACATATGTAACCAATTATTCGTTATACTGGGATATATAACGAGTTTAATGAGTTTAATGTTATATATATATTATTATGAAATATAGTGGGATATATTCCCCAGTTTCATTTAGACTATTTCAGTTTGGATTGGGGGCCAGGCTCTATCTATGATGACATGGGTTTGAAACAACTTATGATTCCTGGGATGCACGTCTAACTACAATCACAGTATGCTGAGTTACCAACAACCTGCTTAAAGGGGGCCACGCTGCAAAATCTCGGGTTTCACGATGGATTCTTTATCACTGCAGCGGCATCCTGCTTTGCACGGTGCAACACAGTTGTTAACAGCCAGTGTTTGTCATGCAACTTTGTCTGAAAGTAGGGTACAGAAAAAACAATTCTTTCTCCATGAAAATTTCATACATTGAGAGTCCATCCCCATTCTCAGATTAACCCAGATATCATATTTTGTTGGTCAGATACCTTATTCATAATATCCAATTGAGCCATAAACAAATACCATTAGCCAATCCCACTATGCTGGTGGGTTGATAAATATTCCGACATACTCCTACCATGGGAACAAACCAGCTACTGTAGCTGCTAAATTTCAAAGTTCTTGAATGGTGCCTGGTGCCTGAGGCTGGAAAACCCTAAATGAACCCATGGCTCAGTATGTTTCTGTACGTTTCATGGCTCAGTATGGTTATACGCTGTGATACCGTTGTGGGGCCACGTTGTGGATACGTCGCAAGGCCTGCATCTTGCAGATTGGAACAATCCAGGTACTTCCAGGCCAATCGTTTCTCCTGTCGCGCCATCGGAATGGGAAGTTTTTTAGGGTTAACCATGATATAACTCACATATCTATAATGTCATTATACATACATACATATATAATTATATATATATAATTATATATATATATGTGAGTGGCGGACAAAATTACTACCCGATTTTTTTTTCGACATGGCCCCGTAGTGGCTGGTCCCCAATTCTGAATCATCCCATGCCCACTCCCCACTTTAGTCTTCCGCTAATTTGGTCGGTTACTCATGTGATCATATGGGTATGGGTCAATACCTATAAATACCATTTTTAGGGGGATGAACATCCATTTACCAGCTATGTTGATGTTCACCAGGGGTACAAGGTTTTGACACACTGCCATATTTGTATGTGATGTTCAGTTCATATTAATCAGCACCCCCTATTTTTTTCTCAACACCCACATTCCACTTGTTTTTTGGCAATAGTACTTTGGGTTGGTCATGCCCTATCAATCAACTTGGGTGGTCATCCCCTATTAAACAACACCTTTCTGGAAAATCCTAACTTTTGGATTCAAAAACCAATGGAAAGCCAATGGATTCGAAAAAAAAACAACTCATACTAATGGATTCATGAATCCCATTCAAAAACCAATGGATTCAAAACATTTCTCATACTAAATCTCATACGAATCGCCCATGCCAAATCTCATGAATCCCATGTTTGGTTCGGTGCTGCTCATTATTTGAGGGGTGAAAACCTTCTCATGAATCTAGACCTTCTGGGGGGTGGGGTTATTAATACGAACTTGGCATTATATAAATATACAAAAGATATTATATTATTTTATTTTATTTTATATTATATTATGATATTGTAAGATATCATATGATATGATATGATATTATATTATATATTATTATATTATATTATGTAATGATATATGGTATGCCCCTGTGGGATATAACCCGCTTCTTCATCATAGCGCAACAACTGTTCAATCCGTTGGTTGTGCAGGGAAGCTGCATACCAGATAGGCTGGTATTCATAGCACCAAACCACCAAGTAGTGGATTTGGTTTACGGGAAAAATATGGAAAAAATACAGGAAACCCCTGTAAATTCAATTGTAAAATATGGTAAAAACAATGGCATCCATGGGATCTCTGTATTTTTCCTGAAAAAACAATGACCAATGACCAATGACCAACGAAAGAATCATAGTATCTTCTGGAGAATTTGTCAGCCATACAACTGGGCTTCAAGACAAGCATCAAATCACTGGGACTTTCCAAACTTCGATGGCAGTTGTGGCATGTGATCAGCTCATGGGCCATGGCTTTGTCTGAAAATGTGATATATATATATATATTATGATCTGTTCCTAAATGGTCAAGCCATTTTGCGGTATACTTATCAAGACACAGCCACAAAATCCCAGGTCCTGCTCATCGGGGTCCACAATTCCTTGCACAAATTGCGTGCAAAGGAGGAAGAGAAGGTGCTCCTCCGAATCTGAGATTCGCAGCGCGCAAGTGAGCTTTAGTTCAATGGATTGGTTTAAGGAACATTTTACAGAAAACCATAGAATTTACCAAAGTGGGGTTTCCTGTCCAGTAGATTTTACCTTAAACCGATTCTGGGATCTACAAATGGAAAAATGGGGTACACACACCGCAAAATGCCAATGTTGGGGAATACGATGATAAACTGTTGGAATTGGGATCTCCTATTTTCAGGCACACCTAAAACAAGAGGATTTATGGATTTAATCAATTTAAATCAATTTAATCAAGAAGGTCTTCCTGGCCTTCCAAACAACAGCCAGTTTAATTGGTTGTCAATCGGAAACGCCAGGATGTTTCCCTGCGGATTTTCAACGTGTGCTTTGAAGATCTTGGATGGAGTTGTGTCCCACCTCAACCAATGCTCCCAACACAAAAAATACGTTTGGGGGTAAATTTAAGGCAAATCAGAGGAAATAAATTTGGGTAAACTACGGCAGCCTCACTAATTTTCCCACCCATAGCGGCTATCATTTACCTATAGCAGGTTCAAGCAACCTTCATCATGGGAAAAGTTTGCTGAACAATGCAGGAAGCAGGTTGGATCTGCTTTCTGTTCAGGCAAGTTTACCTCCTATGAAGTGCAGTTTCCCTAGTCAGTACATATCAATAGCATCTAAATTCCGTGATGTACCCTCTGGTAAACTAACATAACTATGGAAAGTCACCATTTTTAATGGGAAAACTCACTATTTCTATGGCCATTTTCAATAGCTTTTTGTATGTTTACCAGGCCGGGTATCTCATGGTCCAACAATGTCCAACAGCTACCCCTCCGAGACCATGCGACCATGCTGGATCTATCAATTCCTAGGCTGGTTGCTCTAACCCACCAACTGGGAAGACAATTCTTCACAAAATATCCATGATTATCAATGAATATCCATGAATCCATGATGTTTCTTTAACATACATATATATATATATATATATTTATACCCCTTAAAATCATCCACGGAGCCAGGGATGAATCAACGCAGGTCCTTCATCCCAAAGCTCCTGCGCTGAAAACGGACTTTGCCTTTTGTTTCTCTCTCAATTTCAATCAAGCTTGCAAGATGTCTTGAACTTTTGCATTATGAGAACAGCAAGTGACTTTGACATGGATTTGTTGTCAATATGTGCATCAATTTCCCCAACTAAGGCATGGGATAGCCCCAGTGAGGGGACTGATGCATGAATGGTCATATTCTGCTTAGTAATTGGGTGGGATGAGCAAATCCATCCGAAGCTGGCTGAGCAATTTCCCCAAATTAGCAACTACTAATCCCATCATCCCCTGATAACTCCTCTAATGAGAAATACCCTGACAGCAAAATCAATAGATCCAGTACAGCAGGGTTTCTTGAGGACTCAGGAGGCATGTCTGCTAGGAAGGATTCGGAAGGCTTCTACTCTTGTATAATACTATTGTCACTATATCTACTGTTGAAATACAGCACAGACAACTTGAACTCTCGTCTCTCTCGTCAGTAGCCAGCTCAAGATGCAACTGAGGTTCAGATAATAGATTCATTAAAAAATGCAGGATAAGACTTTAAGAGACCATCCACATCCTTTGTGACAACACATCCTTGCAGCGTGTATAATTGAAGAATAAGTTACATAAGACATTGGTAAGTAAAAATCAGGTACCAGTACCTAACATTGGTAAGGCCTGTTCATGAGGTGGAAGTAAATCCAAAACCATCGAAACATTGGTTATACCATATCAATATTGATTAGTCTTGATTTTAGGTATCCTCTGACAGACAACTTGGTAACCAATCATCATAATAATAATAATAATAATCATCATCATCATAGACATTAAACATCATTGAACTTTGTCAAAGGGGAGAATCAAATACGTGCAGGAATCTTGCTGTCCGTACTGTCCAGGTTCAAAATTCGAATGGCACCCATGGGTATCTCCCGGGGCACTCTGTCGCACACTGGGATGTTACCAAACATAACAAGTCCTATTATAATATGCTGTGTTTGAACACCATTTGTTCAGGGCAAACAAATAGAGGGAAGTAATCTGTATAGGAAGTAACTCATCCAAGTATTCACACGTATATATCCATTCATAGCCATAACTACCAGCGAGTGCGCCTTTGGCCGTGGGAGACACCACACCATGGCGCTAAAGGCCGCGTGGATTGGGTTGACCCGAAGGAATTTGATTGGGGTGATCCATGACCCGAAGGTGAAACTCGGTGGTTGGCTGCTCTGGGGCAGTTGGGTCCTGTATCACATCTGCGGGAAGACTGAATATGAATGGCTTGCTGCCAAAGGTTGACCGGTTGACCTAAATCTTCTCATAATCTGTGGTTGGGGGCTTGGGGGGGTCCTTAAAAATTGACACACAGCCATCAGGACGTGGTGCATTGAAGTTGCTGTTAATAACGCCCCGTGTTGAACAGGTCTAAATATCTCTAAATCGTTTACAAAGAGGGGGATGTTGCATTGCAATGAACAGGATCACTCCAGGTGATCCAATAGGCGCTGACACAACTTGATTTCACTTCTTGATCCATCAGAAAAGCTCTGAGCGCATGATGGTTACAATGTGGTGCCTCGCAATGATGTTTGTTAGTTTAAACAACTCAGTGAACAGTGTGAACTATAGATATATAACAATCCTATCTTTGAGCCTAGCCTAGTGATACTATGGGCAACCACAGTGTAATGAGTGGTTTACACCATCCTGGCTATAGAGTGTATGTCCGCAGAATGAGGTTGTCCCGGTTACAATTATAGGGCATGTTTTTGGAATGTGTGGATGCATGGATTTACATATCTTAAATTGTCTTAAATTATCAAAATGAACGGTGTAGAGGACAAGCCAGAAACCAAACATCCCAACATGCATCGTCTTTGCTGAATGGTACAGTGCATCACTTGAACTGTAGAGTTTGGAGCTTGAATGAGGATGCACAGCCATTTCTTTGAGGTCAGAGAAACTGTTGGACTTTGCAGGTTCAAGAGCAGCAATCGGGCTCCAGCCATTGAAATAGATTGCATCCAATCGCCACACAAATAGCACTGACTCCAATAATCAACGCAGCCAACCGATAGCTCAGTGCGAATGTCAATCCCAGACCGTTGAGTGTTGAGAAGTTTATAGCTATACATATATATATATATGTATATATATATATATATGTATATGTATATATATATATATATATATGTATATATATATATATATGGCATATATATATATTTATTATATAGCTATACCTTGGCCACCTTGGTCCTTAGTTCACCCATAAAAAAATGCTGATCCTTCGGCGCTCTGAGTGGCAGACGAGGCACGGTCCTCGCTCCAGGCTGTTGAATTCATCGGGCGAGGGTTTTTTCATCAGGATACATTCGGATGAATTACCCAGCGATATAATTGGTTAATATATGGTTAATGTATGGTTATTCTATGGTTAATGATGGTTAATAATGATCTGGTTGCTGGATTTAACCATCTTGAAAAATGTGAAAGTCAATGGGAAGGATTATCCCACATATTATGGAAAATAAAAAATGTTTGAACCCACCAACCAGTATATATACACAATTAGTGAATAATTTCAGAAATAGATCTGGATAAAAACGTCATAATTCACTCATTGTTTGAAAAAAAACAGTTTCTGTTTTTAGATACTTACCCCTATTGACCCTATTGACCATCATCATTCCAGTGGTCGCAGTGAGGTCGTTATAATTTATATGCCCGTAAAAATGTATCATATGTTTTCTCTACATTGTACATTCTATTTATAGTTATCAACATGTTTAATCAAAACTATGTAGATATGGTAATCAAGATGGTAACAGATGAGAACTGCAAAAATGCTGTGTGCACAGTAGTCACAGTAATAATATATGTATGTATGTATGTATGTATGTATGTATATATCATATAAATGATACACATAATAAATAGGTATTGGTTCATAATATTGCATTGTATATAAATATAGATTATGTGAAGAATCTCAAACAGCCACCCACCACTGAAGAATAAATACATTAAACACGAGCTGGGCAGTACTGTATAAAGTATCTCTTAAAACATAGATAAATTATGCAGAAGTATGGGCTTATCCATGGTTTCAAGAAATAACATACCGCAAGAAATTACATGAATTGGTAATATATCCTTGTTCCCTCAGGAAAACCCTAACCCCAACACCACAAGTCTCAGACACCCCACTCCCCCCATCCGATGCATTAAGATCTTAACCAAAATATGTACATATCATACATACGTATATATATATATATATATGTGTGTGTGTTCCGCTATGGCTCAATCGTAGATACTAAGGGACACACAGAAGCCAGGTCATGTTTTAGCATTTCCAAATATTTCACCAAAACATCACCGACAGAACCATCCAGTTTTGGAAGATAGTTGTTGTCTGATATCCATTTTTGGGACAGCCTTTTATTCATCATTTCTGGTAAACTGTCCCATAACTATGGAAAATCACCATGTTTAATGGGTGAATTGCATAAATCCACTACCCCAATGGCACTTTTCAATAGCTTTTTGTATGTTTACCATTGCTCCATGAAAAAAGGTCCCCCAGCTCCACCTCTTGGAGCTCCCGCAGTTGGTGTTCTGCCTCGGAGACGCGACGGAGCTCCGGAGATCGGGAGAACTGCTCGGAAAACTGGCAATGAACAAAACACAGTTCGATGGATTATTGGTTATATAAGTTATATATACATATATAATCATATATATATATATACCCCAAAATATCTCAGCAGCTCTTTATTCGTCGAATTTATGGATGGGTGTGTCTGATGAGAAATACCTATATAAATGGCCATTTCTTGCGAAAAAAAATATGATACCCTCTGGTAATGATTAACATAGCTATAGCAAATACCCCATTTATAGTGAGTTTACCAAGAAAAAATGGTGATTTTCCATAGCTATGTTAGTTTACCAGAGGGTAATGATGAAAATCACCAGAAACACAGCTGCCATGACTGAATTTCTAAGGATAGATAGAGATATATATATATATATATATAAAGTACAGCTGATTCCACAATGAAAGGATATCCAAAATAAATGATATGATTATCATGATTCTAGACTGAGATGGTACAAGGTGTCTTCTTGTTCCTATCTCAAATCGTTTGGCCATCTTTGCATTCGCCCCGTAAGTCGGGGTTCCCACTTTGATCGCCCGCTGCTTGAACTCCTCCCGTGTTCATAGGTGCTGGGAGCGACTTGACATCGGGAAACATCTCATGTTGAACATTGGTACAAAAACAAAAAAATATGAGAATATATATATATATTGTATATATATATATATGTATATATACATACAGTATATGACTGTATATGTATATAGGTATGTTTCATCATATTTGATAGTATTTGAAAGCCAAATAACAATATGTTTGCATGAAAAGAACAATGCAGGTCGTTTGAGATTCAGTCCGAGGCATTCCACGCAGGGCAACGCGCTGAAATCAAGATCTGAATTCTGCTTGGCTAAACGATAGTACTTGTTATATATGCAGTATAGATTCCATATGGTACTCTAGTGATTGTGTGTTTTTCAATACTTAAGTATAAAGAAACACACTGTTCTTCCCAGAATTCGGAATGTTTTTAAGCATTCTTCCAGTTGCTTTGTCAAGTTGATTAATTAATTACATCTCCACTTTCATCGGCTTTTCATTGGTTTTAGATCCTTTATGAAGCGCCTTACCCCCTCCCCCTGGTCTTAGAGCCGAAACCCTATCAGATCCTTCAGATCGCGAAGCTCGTGCCGGAGAGCGTCGTTTTCGGAATGCGCTTCCACCAATCTGTAGCGAACGGACATGTGACGCAAAGCCAGGACGGGGTCCATGTGAAAAAAAGTGAAAAAGAAGAAAAATGATGAGATTATAAAATATTATAAATCTAAATTGTTTCTATATGAGTCCGATTTTGAGCTATTTTTTGGATACTAAACACATTCTAAACACAACACTTTTTCGGTTAGTTATATTTTTCAAAAAACGGCATACCCTAGAATCGATCTATTCTTGAGTATTCACAACAAAATAAGTGAAACATCATACCAACAAATCCAGGCTCAAGGCATAACCCTGGATTCAAACCTGGACCGTCATCGGATGACAGATGGCCCCAATGGGATGAACATCAAAAAAAGTGCTGTGGGACACTGTTGGACAGTCCACGGTATTCCTCGGTTTCCGGCAGACAATGCTGCGGACCTATGATCACCAGCCGACGTTTTTAGGATCACTATCTACTCACTCATCCCGGAAAACCCAACAAAATCCCCCACACGCGGCCTCCACAGTAAAGAAATTAGGGCGCTACAAACAGAATGTTTAAGGTGGTCTTTCATATATTGCGGGGGAAGGGATTAAATACTACTAATTTTCTGGGACATAAATGGACATAAATAGACATCTTCACCAGGTGCCGCCCCCCAATTTATTGGTTGATGTACAACTGCCATGAACACCAGTAGAGCTTCGCTATATCCACGACAGACCATGGCCACCTTGCGCTTCGTGTTATTAAGGTTCTTGTTTATAGAATATACCTGCCTCTTCCAAAGTGGGCTTAATTTCTGCCTTTTGCCCAATAAATAGGCTTTTCACAAGAACGACCTTTTTGGGCAAACCAGAGTTTCTTCTGATATATTGCTGCCAAGCCCGTTTTTCAGCGGCGAAAATGCCCGACCAAACGGCGAAAATACCCGACCAAACGGCGAAAA
>Ga0126342_10002142_pt1 | contig 30042 bp, 29 predicted proteins | sample Cyp1metagenome_FD_92528 | JGI IMG/M metagenome (GOLD analysis project Ga0126342, IMG submission 92528) | Coral microbial communities from Lord Howe Island, Old Settlement Bay, Australia - Cyphastrea 1 metagenome | ecosystem: Host-associated > Invertebrates > Cnidaria > Coral ...
GATGTTGATGCTACGCTCACATGGGGTGGGGTGGAGATGTTCACGTTCCTTCGACCACGTTCTCTGGACCTTGCGCAAGATGTTGATGCTATGCTCACATGGGGTGGGGATGTTCACGTTCCTTCGACCGCGTTCCCTCGACCTTGTGCAAGATGTTGATGCTACGCTCACATGGGGTGGAGTGGAGATGTTCACGTTCCTTCGACCACTTTCCCTCGACCTTGCGCAAGATGTTGATGCTTCGTGTCACATGGGGTGGGGCGGGGCGCTCCTAAGGTTCACCCAAGTTTTCGCAAGACTTTGATGCGGCCTCCAGCTGGGCGGAGCGATCCTATTGTTCACTCGACCTTGCACAAGACTGTGATGCTGCGCGCAAGATCACGATGCAGCATACCCATGATGTTGATAATTTTGGTGATGATGACGATGATCCCGTCGAACTCTTCCGCGGGGCACATGGTGGGAGCTGATCGTAACTTTACCATAATTGCCCGATTACCTATTTAGTGATGGTCATCTTGACCTACACCCAAATAAGTCAAGAAGAATGCTTCAAGAATCTCTCTCAAAATAGTTAAACAGGTAAACAGACTGATGAAGGCTGATTGAATGGATTGCTTGTTGGAGCTTCACATGGGTGAATATACTTCCCGGCTAACAAGGTGGTATGAGGATCACAAACGTCCCAAATCTTACTGCTCCTCCACTTATTCTAAAAGACATCATTGCAAGAATGTCTCACACAAAAGCACTAGGAATTTGGCAGTCAAAAAATGAGTTCTTGTGTGAAGTTTGATTCCTTTAAATCAAATAAAAACGGAAAAAACATGGCTCCACTTCTCATTTGAACAACCTTAGTTGCTGCTCTTCTTGCACTAAGGGTAGAACATGAAGTGAAGGGATGTTTGTACATATTAATGCATATGTGTAAATTCCAAAAGATAGAGTAGTTTATCACTGTCTTGGTAGGAGGTTGTTTTTTTACATTTTTTTTCTGTGTGTTTCTGTGTTTCTTCAGGAGTCGAATGGCACATGGTCCCAGAGAAAAAAGATGCCAAGCATCATCGTTGACCTTCAAGTAGTGGCACTACTGGCACTGGGCAAATCCTGCATGTTTATTCATAGCTATAAATATATATATATTATGTATATAGAAACCAGTATATGAAATGTTCAACACTAGTCCCATTTTTGTGAGGGTTCTTTGAAATGATAGAAAGTAAATGCCCGTTGAAACAGTGATAGATCGTTTTTCTATCGCTTTGGGGATTGCTATAGATGATGTCCCAACCTAAAGAAAAAACAGTGTTTGTCGTTTTGCTAATTTGCTTGATGGCAGCATCCAGAGGGTCTGGATGGTGCTAAAACATGTTTTGTGGTAGCTGGCAATACATCTCTATATTCTAGCACAAGAAACCAGAGAACATAGAGAGAAAATATGGTTCTGAGTTCTGAGATCTACCCTCCCGTAGTTTGACAAGGCTACGGTAAAATAGTCCATTTAGTTACTGTAGATTCTGTAGATGTTTTACCTGTTGAAAACAGCTATGTTCATAGATCATAGTAGGTTCTTAAATTACCAGAGGGTATGCCCCAGTAAATCCCAATTCTTATCCCATCATAATCCTACTATATACTAATTGAAACCATATAAAGTTGGAATTCATATTGGAACTATTTATTTTTGGTACCCAATTGAAACCATTTTTTTAATATATGCCATATATCAATTAGTATATTGCAGGATATATGGGTACCAAAAATGGGTGTCTAATTGATATATGCAATATTTATATATTAGTATATACCAAAAAAAAAGGTGTCTAATTAGTATACAACCATTTTTTTAATTGATATGTGCCATATGCGTACCATAAATGCTTGTCTTTCACCAAAATCAAACGGCATCCCCAAGGCCCAGATTTAGAAGCTGCCCAACAAGCCATTGCTGACTTCCAGCAGGTCATGGCGGGGCCTATCGATTGCTGCGAAGAACAGCTGGGTATCTCTTGGGTTAGAATGGTTAATAGTGGTGAATGGATGGTGAATAATAGATAATAATGGTTATAATAATGGTTAATGATATGATACCCGGCCTGGTAAACTAATATAACTATCTGGGTAAATTGTTGGAGAAAAAGGAACATCAACTATGAATATCTACAAATGGATATATCTGGGTAAATTTCATCACGACCTCACCCTGTTCTCCCGAACCCTGGGAATCATTGTTTATTTTAGGGGAATCATCCCCAAATGGCCGCAAGATTCAGGTTAATGAAAGATTACATTTTACCCAGATATAAAGGTCATCTTCATCAACCAGCAAACGGGGGGCCCCACCTGGTAGCTTACTCACCCTGCAAGGCAAGGCCCCACAGCAAGTTGGCTTGTAAACCCCATGACATAACTATAGTATACTATAGTTATATTTACATACATTTACCATAAAAACCCTAGTTGATCTAGTTACCTTCACCAACTTAACTAGTGTGATCATAAAACACATTTATGTTCTAGATTTATGTTTTAGCAAACATTGTTGTACCTCCGCGCAGATATGTTCATCCTTAACGTAAATGTTTATGGTTCATCATTTATATGATCATAAATGCTAAATCCCAATGTGTGGTGGTTAAATTATCATTTCTCCAAAATGTCCCAATGGTTCATGTCCCAATGGTTCGCCAAATCCCCATGTGAAACCCGCGTGAAAGGGCCGCAGTTACAAGTTTGTTGAACCCCATACATCCCCATACAACTATGGTTACTATAGTTACTATAGTTACTATAATTACAATAGTTACTATAGTTACTATAGTTGCTATAGTTGCTACAGCTACTACAGTTGCTACAGTTACTATAGTTGCTATAGTTGCTACAGCTACTACAGTTGCTACAGTTACTATAGTTGCTATAGTTGCTACAGCTACTACAGTTGCTACAGTTACTATAGTTCCTATAGTTCCTATAGTTACTATAAATCCTATAGTTACTATAGTTACTATAGTTCCTATAGTTACTATAGTTCCTATAGTTACTATAGTTATTATAGTTACTATAATTACTATAGTTACTATAGTTACTATAGTTGCTATAGTTGCGATAGTTGCTATTGTTGCTATAGTTGCTATAGCTTCTATAGTTGCTACAGTTACTACAGTTACTACAGTTACTATAGTTGCTATAGTTCCTATAGTTACTATAAACCCAATAGCTACTATAGTTACTATAGTTCCTATATTTACTATAGTTCCTATAGTTACTATAGTTACTATAGTTACTATAGTTACTATGATTACTATAGTTACTATAGTTGCTATAGTTCCTATAGTTACTATAGTTACTATAGTTACTGTAGTTCCTATAGTCACTATAGTTACTATAAATCCTTTATTTACTATAGTTACTATAGTTACTTTAATTACTATAGTTACTAGAGTTACTATAGTTATTATAGTTACTATAATTACTATAGTTACTATAGTAGTTGCTATAGTTGGGATAGTTGCTATTGTTGCTATAGTTGCTATAGTTACTATAGTTACTATAGTTACTATAGTTGCTATAGTTGCTTCAGTTACTACAGTTCCTACAGTTACTACAGTTACTATAGTTGCTATAGTTGCTATAGTTGCTATAGTTACTACAGTTGCTACAGTTGCTATAGTTGCTACAGTTACTACAGTTACTATAGTTGCTATAGTTGCTATAGTTGCTACAGTTACTACAGTTACTATAATTACTATTGTTACTATAACTATAGTTGCTATAGTTGCTGTAGTTGCTATAGTTGCTACAGTTACTACAGTTACTACAGTTACTATAGTTACTATAACTATAGTTGCTATAGTTGCTACATTTGCTACAGTTGCTACAGTTACTATAGTTACTATAGTTGCTATAGTTGCTATAGTTGCTACAGTTGCTACAGTTTCTATAGTTACTATAGTTACTATAGTTACTATAGTTGCTACAGTTGCTACATTGACTATAGTTACTATAGTTACTATAGTTGCTAGAGTTGCTATAGTTTCTATAGTTGCTATAGTTGCTACACTTTCTACAGTTACTACAGTTACTATAGTTACTATAGTTACTATACTTGCTATAGTTGCTATAGTTGCTACAGTTACTACAGTTACTACAGTGACTATAGTGACTATAGTTGCTATAGTTGCTATAGTTGCTGAAGTTACTACAGTTACTACAGTTACTATAGTTACTTTCTATAGTTACTATTGCTACTATAACTATAGTTGCTATAGTTGCTGAAGTTACTACAGTTACTACAGTTACTATAGTTACTTTCTATAGTTACTATTGCTACTATAACTATAGTTGCTATAGTTGCTGTAGTTGCTATAGTTGTTACAGTTACTATAGTTACTACAGTTACTATAGTCACTATAACTATAGTTGCTATAGTTGCTATAGTTGCTACACTTGCTACAGTTACTATAGTTACTATAGTTGCTATAGTGGCTATAGTTGCTTCAGTTACTACAGTTACTACAGTTACTACAGTTACATTAGTTGCTATAGTTGCTATAGTTGCTATAGTTACTACAGTTGCTATAGTTGCTACAGTTACTACAGTTACTACAGTTACTACATTTACTATAGTTACTATAGTTGCTATAGTTGCTATAGTTACTATAGTTATATCATTTTGATCACAACACAATTGCTAGTTGTTCTCACAGGGCAGCACCCGAAAGATGGCGCCATGGCGCCAGGCTGTGCGAGACAAGCCTCGCGAAGAGGTCACAGCCCATTTTTCAAACCGCTGGGAAAATGGGGCAAAATCGAGAAAATGCTGGTAAAATGTTGGTAAAATTGAGACAAAATATAGTGTAAACATAGTTTAGCTAACTTGGATTTCGATTTTTTGGGGAGATGGCAAAGTAGTGTCTTGATAGGGTAAGATAAAGCAGCAAACATAAGTGGAGGGCCTTCCCATGGTGAGTTGTTTATTTTTCTGAGGTTACTCATTTGGTGATTTTGATGGAATAGTTGATTAAATTTGCCCAATAGCTTATTAATGCACATTTGCCTTGGGTTTAAGGGACGGAATTGTCCACAAAAAAGAAGCGCTGAGTATCTTTGGATGGTCATTCCACTGTACAGGAGATGAACAAATGATAAAGATGGGAATTCGCCCTCATGTAGATGTAGATCGAAAGGGTGTATTTCATATATATATAACGGTATATAATGACATATGTTCGGCTACATATACACAGAATATATATATATATATTCATATATATATATATAGTGGAATATGCCGACAATATTTCGTGGGTCAAGATTGGATCCCACGTTTGGGGGTCGTCAATCCGTTTAGGAAATGTGTTTTTTTTGAATTACTGGATTGTTCGAATAGGCGGTTTAGATAGTTCCCTTTGCGACCTCAAACAACCTCGTAGATAATGGTTTGATCGGAAACACAATTTGATTTGAGGAAAACATTACCTTTGATCAATGTGTAGCATCCCCACAACGTTCCTATTGTCATGGCATGAAATGGTGGGTATAAGCCATGTCCAGTCCCAACTCTATATGTCGACTATCCTCAGTTTTATGCGGGCTACAGTGGTGATCAACAAGTTAGTAACTGAGATCCGCAACCAAAGCACAGGTGGCAGCGATGAACGACCTGGACCGACGGGTGTCTCGGCGCTGTGGTCACAATATGAGCCTGTCGATCTTGGTGTTGCTACAGGAAGGGGGATCCCAAATCATAGCTAATGTGGTTGATAATTGCTGGTTGGTGGTTTCCAACATGTTTTCATGTTCCATTTCATATATGGGATGTTATCCTTCCCATTGACGAACTCCCATCATTTTTCAAGATGGTTATTACACCACCAACCAGATAGTCATTCAACATTAATAACATTAATAACATTAATAACCATTAATAACCATTTATAACCATTAATAACCATTAGTAACCATTAATAACCATTAATAACCATTAATAACCATTAATAACCATTCATAACCATTTATAACCATTAATAACACTTCATAACCATTAATAACCATTAATAACCATTAATAACCATTAATAACCATTTATAACCATTCATAACCATTCATAACCATTCATAACCATTCATAACCATTCATAACCATTCATAACCATTAATAACCATTAATAACCATTCATAACCATTAATAACCATTAATAACCATTCATAACCATTAATAACCATTAATAACCATTAATAACCATGAGTAACCATGTATAACCATTAATAACCATTCATAACCATTAATAACCATTCATAACCATTAATAACCAATAATAGCCATTAATAACCATTCATAACCATTAATAACCATTAATAACCATTAATAACCATTCATAGCCATTAATAACCATTAATAACCATTAATCACCATTAATAACCATTAATCACCATTAATCACCATTAATAACCATTCAACATTATAACCGATGTGCCTGAGATTTCTGGTGATATATCAAACATGGCCACAGTGCTCCGGGATTGTGACTTGGTTGGCCGCAGGTGCGCCACTACCTCTTGGACTTGCGGCGCTTCAACGCACGAGAGAAGGCAACGGTTGCGACCTGGGACTAGAGATGGGCTAAGTGGAAGAGTCCACCACCACCACCCATCATCGCTATCATTCTTCTAGTCACCTCTGTACATATGTGAAGAGATAAATAGATGGATAAGATCTGATCAGTTCAGATTGGACCAGATCAGGTAGAATGAAAGAAAGATGGATAGATAGAGATAGATGGATGGATAGATAGATAGATAGATGCAGATAGATAGAGATAGATGAGATAGAGATAGATAGATGAGATAGAGATAGATAGATAGAGATAGATAGTTTTTATAGTTTAGACATTAGATAAAGATATTAGATAGATTAGATAGCTTAGATTTGATTCGATTGGATTGGATTAGATCAGATTAAAGTATATTAAATAGATTTCATATTTTGGATAGACTGGATAGATTCGATAGATCAGAAAGATTAGATAGCGAAGATAGAGAACATAGAGAACCTAGAGAACATAAATACGTTGATTGATCGATTGCTTGATTGATCGATTGAAAGATTGATCGATTGATAGATGGATAGATGGATAGATGGATTTGGATAGATACATTGATAGATAGATAGATGGATAGATAGATAGATATCTACATATTCTAAATGTTCGTACATTGGTTTTACCTTTGGCAGCTGTATTTCTTGTTCCTTGAGGTTTTGAGCACGTCCAGCCTAAAACTTCGGGCCCACAGGAGAAATGCCAAAAGATCTTCAACAGGCGTCGGCCAACGGCAGAGTCCGTTGTGAAGCTGCAAGCCAAAAGAATGGAGTGAACCCAATAATTGTGGTTGATATTGGTTTGATATATTGGTTAACGGTTGATAATGGCGGCAAAAGAATCCCTCCCCACTATTCAATACTTCCCACCCTGGTTGGGCCAGGTATTCAAACTGGATGGGTTTTTCATAAGCGGAGTCGCAAACAACCGTTTCTCGTATTGCAGATACTCAATGATAAACACAGATTGTGTATGGTTTATTTGTCGAATAAACACAACATTGTCAGTGGTCTCAAAAAGGGGATACTCAAATCTGATTGGTGGTTTGGAACATGTTTTATTTTTCCATAGATTGGGAATTTCATCATCCCAACTGACGAACTCATATTTTTCAGAGGGGTAGGGCTCAACCACCAACCAGTGGCGTTCATGTTTTGGGGTTTCCTGGACAAATCCGGATTGGCAAGTGCTCATGAAACTGGCTTGGCAGTTGCCAAGATGCTGAAAATCACATTTTTTAATAGGTAAATCAACTATAAATGGGCCATTTTCTATGGCTATATTAAATTACCAGAGGGTATTTCCCATCATGTCCCATTCTTTCCCATCCTTGCTTCAACCTTCGGCCGAAGTGGAAGTGGAATGCGGAGTTAAACACATTGCAAGACGTCAACATCGTCCCCTGGGATTTCTATCAATCCCCCACTCATCTCTTAGTGTTACTAAGCATCATATGTTTGGTTTAGAATATTTTTTACATCCTTTATGTGTTGCATGGAAAAAAATATTGATTATGGAGGGAGAAAATTCATAGAAACACACAGGAAAAAAGCTGCGTATTTTATCAATCAAACCCACCACTCATATCCATGTTTTTCTTCCACGATATGTGAGTGTTAACCATGACCATTGAATCCGCTAGGGAACCATCCTATCCTGAGGAACCAAGCTTCAAACTCCACTTTTTTGTTTGTCATGGGGCCCCATTTGCCCAGTGTATCTCCCCAATATCCCTATTTTCCCATCTCCATCTCCCACGTTTCCCATCTTGATTATACATGTCCATTTCAGACTAACGTTTTACCACATGAAACATCAATTTTTGATGGCTGAGCCCGCATGTTTTCAGTATCCTATATATCAAGACCCACAATGTGCCGATGATACTTTGACTTACATATACGTATATCATAATACATATATATATATACACATATATATTTATCTATTTAAATGTTTATATGATATCCCCATCAGCCATCCCCACTCCGCACGTTGAAGCCAAGATGTGCCTCGGCGCTAGGAAAGCTGAAGCCAAGAGCCTCTACGATGATCGACCCGATGTAAAGGAGGAAGTGCCTAAGGTCGAGGTGCATCTATTTTTGTTGGGAGATGGGTGTTGGTAATGATAAGGTCATGGTGATATCATGGTGATATTTCAGGATATAATGGGATATCATGGGATACGTGACCAACACTAGTGTAAAACCTCGTTTTTCGGATCGTCTTTAGGCAGTTTCAAAATTTGACCATCACCATGTGTGCATCAGGTGCGTCAAAAGTTGGATTACATACCCAGATTGGGGAATGGTCATCAATCCATTAATTCAATGGGAATTCCAGGATCCTAAAATGGAGGTACGTTAGTACCATATTTCTGGCCATATTTTGCTGGGATATTCCCTTACATAGGCCTGAAAAATAGGCCTTATATATGGAATCGGTACCTCCAATCAATCGGATCCTGAAGATCTCCCATTGATTAATAGTGATTTACATATCCATTGTGATTCCCATGATGGCATCGATGGCCATACACAAAAAAAAACCATGTGTTGACCCACATGTGGGAAGTGGAATGGACGTTGGACGAGGTGCACCAAGCGTGAATGAAGTGGTGGATCAAGGAGGATATGATGGGTAATTACCCGGCCTGATAAACATACCAAAAGCTATATTGAAAATGGCCATAGAAATAGTGGGCTTTCCCATTAAAAATGGTGATGTTCCATAGTTTTGTGTATGTTTACCAGAGAGTAACCCATTCATGGAGAGCAAGTCTTCAAGTGACACTGAATGTTTTTCCGCAAACATACGGCTATAAGTTAACCGTTTTATGGAGATAGAACGGACGTTGGAAAACTGAGCAGTGATTCAAAAACCTTGGCGTTGCGTGATTATATTGGTCCGTGTTTGAACAGTATAATGCGGATATGAGGGGGATGTATTGGTATATAGTGGGATGTATGCAACCACAGTTAATGCAGATATGTGGCCTCTTCAATTTCCAAAAACTGCCTCGGCTTGGCAAAAAAGTCGAAGATCCGCTTGAACGTTGAAGCTGCACTGGCTTGAAACCAGTTATACCGTGATTCATATTCCAGATTATTCAAGTATAGCTGGGATCACAACCTCTATAATTAGTTTCTTAACACCTCTCTGGGACAACTATAATTAGTTTTAAACCATGAACTATCATTTTATGATATCTAAGTATCTATACTTAGAGTTTCTGGAATCTCATAACATCTCATAACATATGGTAACTAGAACCAGAACTGGGACCATTAGACCATGGATTTGCCTCAGATCGACGACTCCGATGAAGCAATCGCCACTTGTCGAGACGCATTGTCGAGACGCAGTCCGGGGATCACCATGTCACCATGGCACCGGGGTATTTTCCGACCGGAAAACGTGGATCTACCGTGATCTACCTATGAAAAATGGAGAAAATTGGGAGTGAACCAAGCACAATTCAAGCATGAAAAGATATATAAAAAGCGATGTAGGTACTTGATTCATGAGTCATGATAGGTAAGCTTTCTGACAACTTTTTTTAGTCAGACGATCTGATGGGTTTTATGGTGGTTATATCGAACTAATTAGATGGGGCAGCATAAACCGACTTGTAACTGGGGATAAATACTTCGCGTATATCTCTTTCTTAATAGGTTGTCATTGAACATTTTAAAATCCAATTCAACACCCATTAAAATCAGATTTTCACATATCATCAAATCCTTATCAATTCTCATTGAGATCGAAAAGTCACATAATCCAGTAAACCCCAAATCCCCAAATAAAGGGTATTATAAATCTCCATTCAAATCCATTGAAATAAAGGATATCATGCAGTAACCCCCAGCTTTCCCCATTTGTGATGAGATTTCACCAGGGTCGCAGTTGACAAATGGAGACCCCCCAGTTGTGTCTTCCGAAATTGGTCATTCTTGTCTAGGTCAATCTTACATGGATACTTTAATCCTAACTAGTCTTTTGGTATTAATGGGAATATCTACGTTCACCAGCAAAGAACTTGTCATTTTTTGCAGGGTATCTAAGATTGGCAATGTTTACGGGAAAGGCAATGATTTGGGAGTGCCTTTCGAACGAAATCTGCATAGTGTTATCTAGATAAAATTGCTGTTTGGTGGTTTCAAACATGTTTTATTGTCCATAATATATGGGATAATCCTTCCCATTGACGAACTCATATTTTTCAGAGGGGTTGAAACCACCAACCAGATTGGATTGCTTGTTTGTTGGGATTTTCCATGGTTTTTAACGCCCTCTGGTACCACAAAACCACAATTTTATGACCACAAACCCTCCAAGGTTAGAGGTTGAACATGGACCAGCTTGGACCAAAAATGGCTATGAACCACTTACTGGGCTGCAGCCTCCAAAAAATTACATCAATCCATCATAAATCCCATTAAACCCCAAACATATCCATCATAAATCCATCAATCCATATTTCTTGTCTATCAGAAAACCCATTTTTCCCCACCAAAGAAAACCGGGGTCCAGCCACTCCGGGGTCAGTTCAAGGAAGCCAAACTCCGCCAGTTTCGCGGGGATTTCCACTGCTGCTGCTGTCGCCGGAACCCGTGGGGAGCTTGGTACTCCCACCAGAGAAAAACATCGGATGTGCGTGTATGTGTATATATAATCTGTATACATTAAATCCTGATGTGTATATATTATATATATTATGTTGATACATATGTATATATGTGGAATTATATTTATGTTTTTATAGGTATATACTGTGTATTTATATATATATATATGTGTGTGTGGCTCCATATACATATACATATATATATATATATATATATACGGCTTATATTTGGGGATAAGTGTATATATATACATATATCATGATCCTGAAGTCGATAGAATATGGGATGTTCAGACATATACCCATTTTTGTGAGGGTTTTCTGAAATGTCCAGATTGTATCTATTGCAGGATGACTGTATATATCTGCAGGATGACTATATACATACGTATGTACGTACGTTCGTACGTACGTACATACATGCATACATCCATACATCCATCCATCCATACATACATACATACATATGTCTACATAACTTATGTTTATGGTATCTGTGTATGATTGCACTGGGTCCGCGTTTAGGAGAAACTCAAAGATGGAAGGAACACCTGAAGTGAAAATGATTGGAACATGTGAATGAGCTGAAAATGTGCCCTACATACATACATGCAATGATGTATATGCATCTAGAGCATATGCATAGATAGTATATGTGTACAAGTATACATAGGAACCCCTAAAAAATGATGTTCGCGTCCCTCATGTGTTAAATCTATTTGGGGCTATATCTGGCGGTAGATATAGACATACAGGCAGGATCAAAACCTTCACGGCTGCGGACCTTTTCGCAACATGATCATTTTGATGAGTTGCTCAAGCACGTACCCTCTGGTAATTTAGCATAGCTATGGTATAGATGGCCCATTTATAGTTGATTTACCTATTAAAGATTGTGATTTTCCATAGCTATGTTAGTTTACCAGAGAGTACCCCTTTTTTGTGGTAGATGAATGGGTCTGTTTATATGAATTTATATGATACATATTTGATGGAGGAATATGTGATCTCCTATTTATCCATGTCAACCTTTTTATTGGGTCTCTGAGGTTAGCCATATGAAAGATTACGGTATTGATCGGCATTGGATGATGTCAACCTTGTTGTTTATACCGTTATATATCCCCAGCAAATCCCGATTTGACATCAAAACCTTAACCTTAGAGGGGTTCATTATGATTTCATGTCGTTGTTCACTTCTTGGGGTATCCAAGTGTCACATGATTGCTGCATGTTGTTGTTCGTGTGAAAATGTCGATACCCAATTGGCCATTTTCCTTGGGGAAAACGATGATTCACCAGGGCATGGAATGGGGGTCTCTTCCCCTGTTCAGTCAATACGCCCTACCTTCTGGTAAACGTTTACAGTCGGCGAACTTGAAAATGGCTATAGAAATAGTTGATGTGTCCATTAAAAATGTTGGATCTTTCCATAGTTTTATGTAAACGTTTACCAGAGGGTAAGATCAACGGCCAAAAAGGTAAAAATGTTCGAGAAATCCTGGAATCCACCTGGGAATCGTCAAAGTGAGCCTTTTCTTTGAGGGGGTACTACTCATAAATCCTTCATATACCCAAAGATTGTTAGGGAGTATCCCATTAGATCCCACTAAGTATCCTCACATTTCGTGGTTTTTTGTTCGTAAAGCAACAATGAACCACCCATATGTTGAGGGTTTATACCACCCAATGATGGTAAAATTGGGGATGATTCACTGCCAAAGCCCCCTAGTCCAAGGCGTCGCTATTGAGAGCGAGATTTCTCGACTCGGAGTTGCGACCGTGGTGAGTTTTACTGACCCCAAAGGGGGTCAGTAGCATTTGATGCGTCCGGAAATGGCTTTACCCCCCAAAAAGAAGACAGAACGTGTCATTGGTCATTATTTTAGCCTCTGGTAAACTAACATAACTATGGAAAATCACCATTTTCAATGGGTAAATCAACTATACGTAGCAATTTTCAACTTCGCAGACTGTTAGTTGACCAGAGGGTAGTTGGATACAGTTCGATCTTTTTTCGGGGCGCTGGTAGTCAAAAAAAAATAAATAGACAAATTTCAAAGCTATGGGATTTGGGGGGTAATCCCAGATAACGTCATTGACAATTTCCTGGAAATATTCTGCATTTTTTTGTGGCTTGTTGTAATTTGGAACCTGCTGGGAATCTGTGATTGTTGGAGACCGCACATCCAAGTGGATGTTGATCAAGCCGGGGACAGTCCAACGACCAACTGTGGGTGCAATGTGGGGTTCTTAAGCAGAATTCACCCGAAAAAACGAGGAGTCCTCAATCCCATCCCCCTAAAATCCAGCCCCCAGATGTCTATGGAGGTGTGAAATGAATTACAGCAAGGTTAACAGCAAAGTCTGAGGCATTTTTGGTGGTACAGTTTGGGGCCCCCGTTTTTCTGCGAAGTTGACTCATAACTAGGTGAATTCAATGGTAGATATATATAACTTTAGTTAATGGCTTGTATAAACTTACATAATGTTTGGGGGGGGCTTTTTTTGCATCTATTTTTCGGCACGATGACTCGACAAATTGGAAGAGCTTGCTTTTCTTGGTGGATGTTACTGGATATTGAGGAACATGGAAAAAGTGCCTCGCAATAGAAAGTGTCGATATCCATGATATCCATGGCATGATGATCCTAGATAACATGATGATATCTCGTGGATGTCCGGATGTCCTCAATTCCCAGGTGTTTTCATTGGAAAAACATCGAAGTAAATGGTGGATTTTCTAGGTCAATCGACTGGATGGGTAGGGACTAATCCTACTGTCGTCTTTTGGTATCAATGGGATTATCTACGTTCACCAGCTAAGAATTTATTACTTTTTTGCAGGATATCCAAGATTGGCCATGTTTTCCAGCAAGCCATGTTTGCTTGCTGGATGGTACAAAAGTCTGGAGCTGAAGATATACGTCAGTTCCATGACGGGCTGATCGCTAAGTTACTCCCCAAACTCAATGAAGGTTTCATAGGAGAAAACATGGGAAAAATAGTGGAAAATTGTCCAAAAATGCGGTTTTAACGATAAAATGTCATTGAGCTAAATGGTGGTTTTCCATTGCCATGTAAACATCATATTGAATACGGTATATGTCTGTGAATTTCTGTGGTGTTTTGGCATAAAATATGGGATGAAATATGAGCAATACAACAGAGATTATTTGGAAGGTGTGAGGGGATGCCAGCACTTTTTTGGCTCCTGGGAGAAATGATCATCCACCATCAATCATTTGCTGGGCGCCCAATTTTAAGACACAACCATAGCCAACTAGATATAACTAGATGGTATGTTTTATACATGGATCAACCAGTGAAGCAATTGATTGGAAACGTGCCGACTTGGAAGCATATACCCTTACCACTCAGCAGGTCGACATGCTATTCTTTGGACATGTCTCTAGTCCATGGCTGTTTGGCAGCTGAACGACTATCGCCGCAGAAGAAAAGAGTCGTTGAAAACCCGTTGGAATCCAAAATGGGTACAGGTCGCAGTTGGGTCCCCATAGTCCCCATACTTCGTAGCCAAAATGGCCTTTTTCAAAGCCTACCTTTGTCAGCTCAGCACGACAAATTCGACAAATTCCGGGCAGCCCTTTGTGGTCCAATCTTGTCCCCAAGATGCATCCATATCCGCCATGTCTCAAAATGTTGGTCCCTTCTCTGGTGATCTTCACGTCTTTCAGCCAACTCCTTGCGCTGGAGCCGCCCGAGCCGCTGGAGTCGGATCCCAGCTGCTGGTTGCAACGCAGTGAGCTCCCTGGCTTTCAGATGTACAGTGATAGTCAGTGATACTTCATATCTGATACCCTCTGGTAAACTAACATAGCTATGGAAATCACCATCTTTAATAGGTAAATCAACTATAAATGGGCCATTTTCAATCGCAAACTGTTAGTTTACCAGAGGGTATACAATGATATACAATGATATACATCTTCAGATCACGAAACTGGGGTGTTTTTAACCCACGATTTGAGTAAACTTTTGGAGTCCGTGTTTCTTTTGTGTTCGCTCCAAGGCCCGCCGGAGCCGGGCAAGCCTTGGAGTTGTTGGGCTCAAACCGCTCGGCGTCGAAGAAGAAGAAGATTGATGAGCTACGGGACAACTTGAAAGCTGAGGCTTGCCGCAACCAAAACTGGCCGGGGTCATTGATAGCCTGGGAAATCCCCCCGAGTCTTCGGGCCTTTCAAGGAAAACTAAATGGTTGATTTTCCAGCAAGCCATGTTTGATTACCTGAGTGTAACTCTAGTGGGGCATCCGCCCGTTTGTCATATGTGTTTTACTAGTCGAAGGAAGTTTAGAAGTCAAACTTCCGACTTATGGACAGATGGAGCAACAGTGGTGAGAGCAGTCAGAGAAGAGAAGAGTCAGAAGAGAAAGAGTCAGAGGAGAAAGAGGCAGAAGAGAAAGAGGCAGCAGAAAGAATCCCAAGGTGCGCAATGTTTTTTTCCAATGTTTTTTGGCTGTGGAGGATCGAAAAGTAGGTTCGCTAAATCGGCGCGTGCGGAGCCATGTGCAGGATGAGCGATCAAAGATTGTGGCACGAAGCGGATGTGGAAGTCAAAAAGGTAAAAGCACCTCATTCTCAGACCGCTTTTGGAAGTTGCGATGTGCAAAAACTGCACGCCGCTGTGACGCGAAGCACATTTCGAAGTTCAAGTGTGCAAGTTGGGATGTTGAAAAAGTGCACGCCATTCCAGCGCGAAGCACATTTGCGAAGTCAAAATGTGAAAAACACACCACGCTCGGACCACTTTTGGACGTTCAACCATCTCTTTTTGTGGCAGGCGAAATGGCTTCTGCACCTTCACAAATTGAGCTAAACGTGTGGGATTGTAGCAGTTAGAGATTCCAGATAGACAGATAGGTAGATAGATAGTTAGATAGATAGAGACAGAGTCAGATAGACAGATAGTCAGTCAGTCAGTTAGCCAGCCAGTAAGTTAGTTAGTTAGCTAGATAGTTAGTTAGCTAGCTAGCTAGTTAGTTACTTAGCTAGTTAGTTGATTAGTTCGTTAGTTGGTTCGTCAATTAGATAGATGGATGGATGGATGGATGGATGGATGGTTCGATAGATAGATAGATAGATCGACAGACGGATAGACGGATAGACGGATAGACGGGTAGACGGATAGACGGATAGACAGCTAGAGAGATAGAGGGATAGAAGGATAGAGAGACAGATAGATAGACAGATAGATAGACAGATAGACACACAGATACACAGATAGACAGATAGACAGATAGACAGATAGACAGAAAGACAGAAAGACAAACAGACAAACAGACAAAGAGACAAACAGACAAACAGACAAACAGACACAGAGACAGAGACAGGGACAGGGACAGGGACAGGGACAGATAGATAGATAGATAGATCGAGCGAGAGAGAGAGGAAGAGACAGAGAGACAGATAGAAGACAGATAGAAGACAGATAGAAGACAGATAGAAGACGGATAGAAGACAGATAGAAGACAGATAGAAGACAGATAGAAGACAGATAGAAGACAGATAGAAGACAGATAGAAGACAGATAGAAGACAGATAGAAGACAGATAGAAGGAGAGAGAAGGAGATAGAAGGAGATTTAGGGCCTCAACCACCTTTCGGTCCATCACTTCGCCCTGCCATCCATGAATCACAGCATTTCACCTCTCCTATAGGTTTCCTATCTTTGAAACTTCCGCCAACGCCTTGTGCAATACTTCTGTTATGGGATTATCTCCCTATTTTGTTGATCATACCATACCAGACCCCTACCTCATTTTGCCAGTGCTGACATCCCAACCTTTACGGTAACCCGTGGCAGGAAGAGAAGCTCAAAGCAATGAAAACAGAGTTGAGAAAATTGAGAAGGTCTGGGGAAGCTTGGAAATCCGGGCGCTGTGTGCTATGACAATTCGGACTAGCTGGACAATCATTTGGCATCGTTCATTTTAACCCATGAATTGGGTTTTTGGGGGGAACATACCATGAAGAAGAACGGCCCAGCGGCAGGATTCCCATGGAATGTGATGGATGACCTGCCCCATTCCATGAGTCGTCGAAGGCCAGTGACTGGCCCAGCCGCCCAGGATTGTCCAAGTGGAGGAGAGTATTTGACCTTCACCTCTATAGACAATTCCGGCGACTTCGTGTTGAGCAACGGTGCGAAGGGCCAAATCGATGCTCGGCCGACGAGAAGTCGCATGCCGTTTTTGTTGCGGAAACGTGTTGAACTGCGAATGGGCAGTTCGAGCATTCCGAGATCTCCTGGTGATTGATTTGTGGTCGAGTGTCTGAGTGGTGGCTGTTCTGTGTTTCTCCCAGTTTTCTTTTCTCCATTTCCACCTTTGCTTCCATTCGTCCTTTCCTTCTTTTTCCCATGCCTGTCATTTCTACGTGTGTTTGGTATTCTTTGCTCCCATGCCGTTCTATTGTTCAATGTCTTTGCTTTCTGTTTTTCCTCTCCATGTTTCTCTCCGTGAAAATTGATTGGAAGAATTGATGCGACTTGACATGTGGCTATATCTTTTCTAATGTTCGTAAAGCAACAGGATCATCCCCAGCATCACCACCATCCCCAACATCAATCCATGTGGACCGGATTTCTCCGGAGAAACCGGTCGCGGAACATGCCAGAGACCTTCAGTATTGCCCAACAAATTTTGCCGAATTCAAAACCACCACGAATAACAAAACAGTATTGCTGAAGAAAAATCTGCCTAATTGAAAACGAATACATGTCTAGTTGAAAAATCTCACCAAAAAACATATAGTTTCTTCATCTTTATTCACATGGGGGTTGTTATTGCCTCCGGCGAGGATGGCTTACTCTGTTCAAAACAGTGTTTTTAATCCAACGTTAACATTAGAGCCGTGGCATTGTTGACTTCTTTTGCTTTATTGCTTTTCGTTGCCGCATGATGACAATGGCAGACTCCCCCAAAGTCCATGAATCTTCGTGTTCTGGAAACTCTGCAATTGACGGGGAACTTGTTGGGCCGAGCCAGCTGTTGCCGCGTGTTGCCACGGTGGTTTGAATCCGCGATGGCTAGAGACCAAAAAGGGGCATTCGCAAGTCCCCGTACGTTTCTGCGTTTTTGTTTGCACATGCGGTATTTTCCGCATGACTTGCGAATGAAAACCTTGTTCGACATGCAAAGTTCACAAGTTGACACATCGCGACTCTGTATTTGACGACGCCACTCTAGAATATGGACCGGCTTATAGGACCATCATTGTGACTTCGACATACTTCAACAACTAGCCAACTTATATAGTGAAGCCGGAGATTGATGCATCATTGGTAGTTTGCAATCGCTTCTGAACTGAGTCCATCAATACTCAGAGCTCTTTCCCTGGCAGCGAAGATTGCAATTCCGCAATTCTCGTTGATGGCTCCGCTGTGCCAGCGAGATCGGTTTTTGGAGTTCCACCAGTACTATGCAATTTGAGCAATACTCCAGGCATTTTTGTGTCGGTGGATTTCACGGATCCTCCAACGCTGAATGTCTCTTCGGCCAACATCACCTTCTTGGGAAATACTTCCGAATTTGGTTATGATGTCGCGAAAGAAATCGGTGGGTCTCCTATCCGTGGGAGTCAGACAATTATTGAAGGAGACAACATTCTGGATCTTAGCGCTGTCGTCCCCCCACCTGAACTTGGGGGGGTCAACTTTTTCACGGGCACAGACCGAGATGATGTTGCTTGGAGTTGCGCTTTGTCGTCTGTTTTTTATGACTTTTATGTGTTCCCTACGGTTTCCCCACCACATGACCAAATATTTAATCATTTGGGAGGGGGGGGACCTCGTACGCAAATCCAAGGTTATATTGTTCAAAATAAATGGCTTCACACTGTGTGGCACCCAAGCAGTGGTTGTCGGAGACCCGCATATCAAAACGCTGGACGGAAGACACTACATCATGATGAGCCAGGGCACCTTTTCAATATGGAGGTACCATGGCCTTCAACACCCCCGGTGCCAGGTTTGCATGTCACTTCAGGAGGCGACCATGGTATGTAGTGGATTTACCACTTGAAAAATTCGAACCGAAAAGGTTGGGCCCGGTGAGGTATCTGAGTCAAGCCCGTTTGCGGAATTTCGGAACCAATGCATCAATCAGACCCCCTTCCAATCTGCAGCTTTCTGAAAAGGTACTCGGGCGTGAAAGCCGATGTTCCGAAATTTCAAAGCGAATCCTCGACAAGCATCGATGTGGCTTGGTGCAGTGGGGCTGACCATCCAACTAACCAACCATGGCTGGGGTATTTCTAGTGCTATACCCCATAATAAACCTCCGTTGGGGAGGGTTTACGACGTTGTGTTTCCCACAAACTTCAAGTGGACTTATTTTCTAAGTCAAACTAATTGGCTACAGCGGAGCCATTGGGCAAGAACCGAATAGTAGTTTTTCAGCGTACCCTCAGGTTCTGAAGCGCTATTGCTATATGTGAAAGAAATATAGGGATTGTGAGCGAGGATACCCTCAAGTTCTTAGTTGGTTAGTTCTTAACCATTACAGTAGCCATTACGACAGCATTTGTCATTCCTTCTTTGTGTTTCCCCATTGTCCAAGTGCTAAACAAAAGGTGCACGCACCTCAAAAAAATCGAAAAATACATGTTTTTACGAATAGATTTTTCTTATGTGTTTTATTTGTTGACCAAGTAACCCTGCAATTGATACCAATAAGAACCAATGGCGATCTCCAGGGTACCCAGCTGGCTTCTTTAATTTTAGCCAGTAGAGAACGGGGTGAATCCAGCAACCAATCGACCAACAAGCAACCTGTGCATCAACATACCATTCATCAAAATGTCCAGAGCCAACTTGTACATGGCTCATCATGGTTCATATGGCTGAAAATGCTTCGAGTCAACTGACTACACAGGGTAGCGTGTGCGACCCAGAGGCAAAAGGTTAGACTTGTGATTTTACATTGTAGCGGGGCTTTGTCTGACCAGGGCATTTGCATTGCAACACAATGCAGCAAAGCAACAGTAGGAACACTGCGAACACACCACAGGCAGACGTCTTGATCCCAGAAAACTAGGAGAGCCCCAACAACAAGCACCCACTAGAATCAAAGATTGGATTGGAAATTAGGCTTAGTTTCCAAACATGCGGTCTTTGCTACTCTTGTATTAAAGTAAAACTATACCGTGGTTATAGGATCTTGCGCACTGCACCTACCACGAAAAGAATGGAATATGTGCCCGAAAAATCATGTGCTGTCCCTGCCACCCCATCAAACTGACAGCCTCCCTCGCCACTGCGAGGTAGACTGGCAGGTGTATGCGCATTATAGTAGCCAGCAGTCCTACACCAGAGGCTTGCTGCTCCTGGACAAGTCGGGTGGCTCGCTGCATCAGTCGCTGGAAATCACCTCCGTTGACTCTTGGCTGGGACCCACATCCACAGATCCCAAAAATGATATTTGAGGCTTTCCTAAAAAGGGAGGATAGCCACAAATAGCCATTTTAATAGGGATTTTCTCTTCAATTTTCCGACAAATCCAGATTTTTCGGAAGTTGAACCATTGTGCCCCATGAGAGACTTCACTTTGATGTTCATTGCGAACATCAAGGTGCTCAATTAAGGGCATTGCCAGAGAGCCAAGGACTGCAAGTGGAGGGCTAAAGGCCCCACTGGCTGGTCTCCAGTAGGAAAGAAAGAGATGGCTGCACTTGAGCAAATTCCCTTCGCGACAGGTTGCTGACATTTGCCCAGTAGTCTTTGGACGATTTTTTGAGGCGATTGAGGTTTATAATAAATATTCCCGGTTGTTGTCAGGCTGCTGCCACATTATCCATCACGTCTGACATTTCAGCTTTTTCAGCTGCAGCTCACGCAATCCTATTGCCTGAGCGCTAGGCTTCGAATTCCATTCTAAAAACAAGACGAATCGCGTATCCTTTGTGATGATCAAGCAGGGCATGAAGACAGAAGTGGCCACGCTGAGTGTTAGCTGCCGGCAGGGGCGTTACATCAACTTGGTCTTTGACATGAAACACGCTTCAGATGTTCGTTTCGTCGATGGGGAGCTGCGCATCTCTTCTTTGTCATTGGCAAGTTTTGCTGTTTTCGTTGCGTTTACTTGGAGGATCATCCCGCGGATCGCAACGGGTTAGCATCCATGGTCACAATCCATTTATAAATGGGACAATCCACGAATTGAGACTTGCAGGGGTGGTTCCCCACATCACTATGCAGGGTTCTTGCTTGTTGCCGCTACAGCCCGTCCTCCTCCTTCTCCTGCCCCCGCCTGCTCCACAGCATATTTCAACAACACATGGCTCATGAAGGCCTGTCTCTGTCCAATTGAACCCGGATCAAATTTACCTCCGTCATCAAAACCTTTCTTTATCATCACTTACTCACTCCTCCAAAAAACTTCATATCATCGCTTATCTCCGGTTCTATTTACCTTCACCAAACTTATCGCCATCATAAGTTTTCTCCCGTCATGATTTTTCTGTGTGAATCATAACTTTTCTCCATTATAATTTTCCTCTACGGCGACTTCTCTCAATCCAGCGAATCTCTATATCAGAATTCATCTCTATCAAACCTGTCTCTGTCAACCTTTTCTCTATATCAAACTTACCTCTGCATCAAGTTTATCTTTCTCCACCTTCCCTATCAAACGTATCTCTTTCATGTCTTCGGGACATGTGTACATACACACATATATATATAGTGCCGGACATCTACTTAGAACATGTTTTCCAAAATGTCTGGGTAATTTTGTTCTAACAGCTTACTTAGGAACAGGCAAACTACTTAGAACAAAAGTAAGGAGTTTTGTTCTAAGTAAGGTTCACTTAGAACAAAATGTCTATTCTAAGTATGGGATTTCTGTTCTAAGTGTCTGATATTTGTTCTAAGTAATGGGATTTTGTTCTAAGGAGATGTCCGGCGCTATAGAAATGTACATACATATTATGTTTTTCTGATTGAAGGAACTCCAACCAACTTGCATAGATCAAACTTACCTCTGTCAGATCTCTCCGTACCAACTCATCGCTGGCCCTCTCTTTTCTTTGCTCTGAAGACCTCTGCTTCACACCTCTTTAGTGCCACGGCCGCGCATCTTTTCAGGAGGCTTTTGATGTGGGGTTCTCCGGTCCTTTTCTTCTCACAGGGCATTGTAGGGTTGTGGTTTGCAGCCCATGACTGTTTCACCGCTGAACTGAATTATGTCCGTCTCTGCCGCTTCTTGAGGTGTGGCTCGCAACACGCCGGTCTCGACCTTGCAAATGACAGACAGTGAAGCGTTCGGTGTTGAAACTTCTTGGTGACTGGGACGAAATTAGTTTAGAATGAACCTGGCAGGAATATGCCGCGCTTCAACTGCCGACAAACACCATCAACAATAAGGGCAAAACGTCTCAGGTTGAAAAAACCTTCCAAAGACGAACTTCTGGCTTCATACATGTCCACCCAGTGTTTTCCTTGTCACTGCTCTCTGTAGGAAAGACCTTCGAGGGAGCGAGCTAGCATCTGCCTACCTGAAGGTAGGGTCCGTGTGTGCAGCTGTAGAGAACTCAATCTGGAGCTGCAGCGGTTTGCTTCACATGGAGTTGTAGATTTGCGCTGACCTGCATGCATTGAAAAAACAGACAAGCCGTCTTAGTGCTGGTACATGGAGATGTGTAAATCACGCAATGACATTTCGATACGTTGTCAAACATACGGCCCAACTTTTACTTTACCTTTTGCTTCCGTCTCGCCTTTGCCCAGCAGGGCCGGCCCATCGAAGATTCTAAGCTTTGTGGCACTCCCCTGGCAGGAAGCTGATGCGACGAATGGACTGAGCTTGCTCCAGACCTGCGAGGATGCGGAGATGTCCCATGCCATGGATCTTTGCTCCAAGCACTTGGGTGCTGAATTGCAGCGGGTGGCCTTGGCACAGTTTGGCGCTGTGGCTCCTGATGTTCCAGCAGTGGGTTTTTGTCTGGTGGGTTCTCATTGTGACAAAGGAAATCATATGAGGAAACCTCTAAGCGGTTGGTCAGGTTATTTTTCCTTGCACGCCTGGAAACTTTTTGTTGTCACATTGTTGAGTTCATGTGGCTTCTTTATGCAAAACCTTGGCTTGCACGATGTGTTTGGAGGGATAGCAGTTGGGGTGGAACATATCTTGGCGGTGTGCATGTGATTGCAACTTGTTTCTCGTTGTTTGGGCATAGAACCATGCACATCTTGAAAAGCATCAGCCTCCTGCACGGTCTCCGCTAATTTCAACACGGAATCTGTACATTTTTCCAGCTTTTGGCAGCCGAGCTGCCCACCATTTTTTTGTAATTCAGGCCGATGGTCCAGACGGCGACTTCTTCAACGATTGCGTTTTTGACGTTTGCCGTGGTGGGGAGGCAAATTGATGCCAAAAACGTTGGGGGCACGGCCTATTTGTAGCTTTGCTAGCATAAATCAAAATCAAACGTATTGCTCTGCCGCCGACCAGTGCATGAATACTCCTGGGCCTCTAAATTGTTAGCTTCTCTTCTGGCAAGCAGGGCTTACCCAGCCCGGAAGCACGTAAACCCACCCAAGTGACGACCGAGAAGGCAAAATCCATGTTGCCATGGCTGATCCACCCTTCAGGTGGCTGCTGAACTGGCTGCTGAACTCCTTGCGGCCAGGCGCTCGCCCTGAGCAACAGGTTGGACCGCCAGCCTGCCAGAAGTTTCGCACGTAAACGGGTAGCCTGTCCATATTGTTTCTGACAGTGTCTTTACGATCTTGTTGGCCATATGGTAGAAACAACGACAGCGAAACATGCAGAGAGCAGGGCGGCTCAGGGCCGACCTGCAAGCATGGGGCGACCAAAGTATAGTAAGCATATGATCGATGTCATTTCACGGCGTGCAGGCTGTTTTAAGCCCTTCACAAACGGGTTTTGAAAGTCAAAAAAGCGTCTCTGCTGTGGAAGTGCCAGGTGCTTCCACGCGCCACGTGGCCCCCCATCAAAACAATATTTTCTCTGTTCACCTTGCACTCCAGAATCCCTATGGTTTATCATCATTTTCCTCCTAAAAACCGTGCCTGGGCAAATCCGTGTCTATCTCTGAACTATCTTTTTTCAGGTATCTTCAGACGGTCAAGATGCGTGGCAAAACCCCAAAGGTTTTCTGGGTAAGACGTTGCTGGTGGCTGGCAGGTTGTTGGGCTATTTTTTCGCAATTTCGGCCGATGATTTGTATGAAGTACTTTATGGCCTGTAAAACATGAATTTTAGACCTGGATAGATAATGATAGATACATGTTAGTTGATGTTAACACCGGATTTGTATTTAGCCCGGTTGGTGAAACATTGGTGGGTTCTTTCCACATAGCGATCATGAGATCCTACAATGATACCCCCAAGACGACCAGCAGTCCAGGTGAGTAAAGTTAATTGGGGTTGGCATCTTTGAAGGGTACCCTTACTGGATCCGCAAACCATCCCCGCAGATGCGGCAGTTGCAAGACTTGAGGGACCAATTGGCCGAAGCAGAGCTGGGACCCCTGGGACCCCTGGGACCCCTGGGACCCCTGGGACCCCTGGACGCGGCGAGATTTGTGGTAGAAGCAAGCAGTGGAATGCAGTGATGTAGTGAAACTCAACGCCATAAACCTTTTGCAAATGGGCCATGAATGGGAAATAGTGGTCTGCGACACAGCTAAGCACCAAGGATTTTTACTATATCAGTTAATATGTCAAATTGCATTGTGACCATGATGCCCCGAAATATGTAAGATAGAATGGCAAATAAAAGGTCTAGGTGACAAAAAAATGTTAGATAGAATCAGATAGAATGCCAGATAGAAGGTCAGGTAGGGTGCCAGACATTGCGCAGTAAAGCATCAAGTCGAATGGTAGAGTGTCAGAATATATGTCAGAAAGGTGGAATGCCAGATAAAGTGTTAAATAGAAAATGTCAGAATGTATGTCAGATAGAATGTTCAAAACATATGGCACAAAGACTGTCCAGAATTTATATGCCAGATACACTGACAGATAAAGTGTCGCATGATGGTTTCCGAATATATGCCAGATAGGATGCCCCCAAAAAAATGAGAGTGACTGCCAGATTGTACCTCAGAGTATGTGTTGGACAGAATGCCAAAAATTATGTCAGATAGAATGCCGCATAAAGCATCCGGATGTGCCAGATACAAGTTTAAGCTGTGGGAATCACTTCTTTATTCTCAAAACCACGACCTCTGTTACCGTAATTGCGTGGCCATGGGCTTCTTGCAAGCGGCATTAGTCCAATATGCCCAGAGAACAAACCCGGACGGATTGCCTATTTGGCCATCGTTTCATTGCAGTAGTAAAAATGTTCATCATTGTAGAATTTGGAACCGCAAAAGGCCACCCGGCCAATGTTTTGTAACCATTTCGCCCATTGCTTTGCAATCATTTTTCTCGTTAAGTTGCCAGGTCACAGTGACAGGATTCCGTCCGTAAAATGTGATCATTGAGCCAGAAGCGCTAGCTGACAATTTTCAAATTTCTACACCCCATCTTGGGATGGTGGTCTTATCTTCAAATTGACCTATCGTTGGGGGCGAAGCCCCAGCCAATCGTACTTTCCCAGAAACATCTAGGTGAACCGAACCCCACTAAAAGAGATTGCTGGCCTAATTTTTAGCCATTAACAGAATAGGTTGTGGTATCTTGAACACTTTTAACTTCTTGGCTACGCCCACGCCTCGTGATTAGCTGACTTTTTGAGTCGGAGCAGGGTATCGCAAGGGAAAAAAAATCTTGAAAACACTTGCTTGCGGGAAAACCACAACCATGGTTGGCAATGCTAGGTGCGATTGATGGCAAGTTGCATCCGTTTCTATAGGCCTCACTTCGGTGTGATCGTCCTGGAAAAAGAACGCGTGATTAAAACCCATTGTGTGTTGCTACCAACACGAGTTCTTGTTCTTAAATCTTATGTTTGTTTTGAAGCACCGTTCTGGGCAAGTTATGGCGACCCGATTCGCAGTCATCAACGCACATGTCATGACTGTTCATATACGTGCAACCACCGCATTTTTGTGTTTATTTCTGATTCGGAAATCATCTTCATTTGCTTAGACTCATCATAATTTTCAGGACTATGTGCCATAAAGCCCTTCAACTACACCCAAATAAGTGGCTGGTATTTATCTAAATATATGCGTTGCTTCGCCCCATCCTACCATCCTTCCGGGCTCCCATTTTCATTCGGTCAGAAGTCATAAACAAATGCATTCGGTTTTGTCCCGGCCACCAATGCATCAGTTACGGCCAGCATATTTTTGGGGCTTGTTGCTTGCCTCGCCCATGGATGGATATTGAAAGTACCGTTGTCAATCGCTGGTCCTTCAGGTGGCATGGTTAAGTCCCCGTTTGATTTGTGACCTCTCACTTTTTGCCCACGGCCAACATAATCAGTGCTTTCGACAGATTAGCCAAGTCTGTTTGGATTATATAATTAACTTTTCTTTCCTTTTGTTTTGTCCCAGGTGCTATCCACTGCGAGTTGAATATTTGAACATTAGGCATCCCACATGAGTTTAACCATGAAACTAGCATTGCGTCATACCCCTGCTGTATCCCATTATATCACAGTTTTGGTCAATTTCCTATTCCAAAGTGCTTGTAAAATATTCCGTTTCGCCACTAATCGCGCCTCATGGTTTGGTGGTATTTTTTGATGTTCAAGATTTAAGATCAGTGATCAATGATATTTCGCAATCATGCACGGGCCGTTCATCTGGACAAATCATAGCAAGCTCACTGCAAGAATGATCAATAGGAGGAATCCGGGAATCCCCAAATGGCTTGAAAGAAGGTCCGGAAGAGAAGCGAGCCAAGTGGTGTGGCCTTCTTTCAGGTGTGTGAATTCTTGTCATTTCTCCAGATTCATATCGATGTCCTTTTCCCACCTGCTGGGTTGATTGAGGCTTCCCAGGAAAGCCAACCCGTAGGTAGATGATATACCAAACCAGCCCATCTATGCTTAGAAGGACAAGTTTGAAAGCTATATTTATAGGGTATAATCGGACATGATATGAGTACGATGGGAAGATTCCTAGAATTGCGTTTGGTGAAATTCTACAGGATACCCCTATACTCAAACCCATAGTCTGCAATACATACAATCAATGGCCATGCAACAGGAACCTAAATCGAAGGTACCTACCATATATAAGGCATATATATATATATATCAGGCCTATGTAAGGGAATATCCCCACAAAATATGGCCAGAAATATGGTACTAACGTACCTCCATTTTATTCCCATTGATACAACGGTTTCCTATGAGACGCCGCCAAGGCATCGCCTGGCGATGGATGCCCTCTCACAACCGAGGTGTCCACAACGGAATTTCGGCCACAATCACAGGGGAAGACCACGGGTGTGAACAAAAAATTGGGGAAACAGATTTAACCATAAAAAACGGGCATTGAAATATGGTTTATGATAGCACATTTGGTGAACATGACATAACTCCACTTTCACTGCTGGGTGCATGCTAGGTATACTGAACTAGTTAATATGGCTTTTGAACCAACATCACTGGGGAGCACCACATTGTAAAGTGTGGTTTTATGTAGTCAATCATTGGGGCTTCGTTGTGAAGAAGAGCCAAAAGCTCGATTTAACAAGTCAAAAACTTAGATTTGATGGTACAAACCGATTTTTTGCCATCAACTATAATGATTGCAGCACTAGAACTTGGGAACCAACATCAGTGAAGCCTGGAGTTGACCACCAACAGGTTCGGGTTTGATAAAAATACGAGCTGGTGCTTGGGTGGGCTTCATCGGTTGCAAGTAGGTGTCCGATAAGACCCCAGCAAAGATGGAATTTCAACTAGAGATGTTTGACCAGGAACTGAAGATTTGCAAACATCTCCACTATGATCAAATATTATATTCCCAAACTGCTGGGTTAATTAAATATCATGAAACTACGTGATCCCAACAATGTTTGTGGGGTCTTGACCCCTCCAAACGGGAATAACCCAATGCGAAGCTGCTTCTGTGTTCCATGGATTCACCCTATGCCATTCCGATTCCATGTTTGGCTTTCGTTTAAAAGGTTCTTCAACCAACACAGACCTATTTTCTTTTTTACGAATGTTTGCGAAACTTAGTGAATCATGAAATTCATGTTGGCTGATTGATCCATTGGAACCACTTCCCACCCTTGATGCCAGGCCTCCCTGTCCGGCTTGGACGACGCCGCAGATCAACAGCTCTCCCGAGGTCGAGAAACCCGGGGAAAGCTGGGCGAAACCTTGGCGATGCAAGGGATGAACAAGACAGGAAACGAATGGCTACAGCAATTGTTGAAACCAAAAATAAAGCGCGACCCCAACAAAAAGGAACGAACGTTGGGAATCAAGCCATGACGGATCAGGATGTCTCTGTAACCCAGGAGCTATGCATGGTGACTCAGCCCAGTCATGATCCATTCCTGAGACAGATCGCGATGTTGTTCTGTGACATGGCACTTCCTTTGTTCGTGTCACTTCCATATCGTGCCCATGGCCTCTTGGAGTTGTTCACACAGCTGATGAATCCAGATGCAGTTCATTAAATCACCTTTCGATGGTGAGACGCTTTGCCAAGCTCTGGAATCATGATGCCTTGCCGCGGGTTCTACGTGGCACGTGCTTAGTCTGTTAAGAACCACTTGGGCTTTCAGAAGATGAACAATGAGAGTGAACATGAGGAAACCCATTCCAATACCGTACATCCTCCAGCAATCCTCCAAACCCCCAAAAAAAAAACAACATCCCCGAAATTTAGCATTGAAGCTTATTTTTAGCCAGTTACAGCCCGATGATGGCTATTGATTTGTTTTTATATGTGTTTATGTAAATATTTCCTTTACTCACCACTTAAAGAGGTAATACTATCCATCGCAACCATATCTCTTCGAACCCCATATCGCCACCAAGATTTTTGTTTTCATGGTATTATAATACCATCGTCTGGCCATGCCTTGTATGGACTTTAATATCGAAGGATATTATGTTCAACTTTTTGCTTCTCTACCAAAGATCATTCCCAATATTAGCGCAAATATTGAACAGGTTTATCCCTTTTTCCAAAGCATAGCCTGCATTGATTTCCCTTACGTCCGTGTAACTCCCATAATACCACTCTTTTTTTACTCTATACAAACCATTAACCAGGTTGAAGATCCTTCCTCACATGGCACCTTTATAACGTATCCATGTGCTTGTTTAATGATCTCTTCTTTTTGTCGCTCACTTTGAAAATGTTGTATCTGTATGTACATTACCTAGTGAATGTTCTCTGCTCATGATATAGATATATATATATATGTGTGTGTATTTATTTATATATACACAATATTGATATATATATATATATATATGTATATATGTATATTTATTGATATTCTTACATAAACATGTACATATATGTATATATAAGTTGGTTGGTTATTTTTGTATCATTTTGTTTGTCACATCCCATCATCCCATCCTCTCAGGTCTTAGCGCCCGCGGAGGTGGTTGCCTCGCGTTTTCGACGCCTCGGAGATCGCCTCGTGAGGCTCTGGGTGGAGGAGACCGTGAGATGCTGAGTTGCTGTGGTTTTGATGGGATTTAAATAATTACAATGCTGGTTGTAGTTGATTTTGATTCTTCTTGAGTGGATTTACCTAACAAGGTGGTGACCTACCGTCTCGTTCTCTGATGTTTTCACATCTTTTGGTCTCCAAACTCTGTTGTGGAAACATCAATGTGCATGCTGCTGATCTTCTTCCAAACTGAAAAACATTGGCTTTTCACAAGTAAATGCCTCC
>Ga0126342_10002143_pt1 | contig 30042 bp, 22 predicted proteins | sample Cyp1metagenome_FD_92528 | JGI IMG/M metagenome (GOLD analysis project Ga0126342, IMG submission 92528) | Coral microbial communities from Lord Howe Island, Old Settlement Bay, Australia - Cyphastrea 1 metagenome | ecosystem: Host-associated > Invertebrates > Cnidaria > Coral ...
ATTTTACCTTCTCGATCTTTCACCATCTCCTTTGTCTTTCTTTGCTTCCCTGTCCCCGCTAAAACCATTGAAGCTCATTTTAGGGAGAAGTTGACTTGTGGGGTTATCCGGTCCTTTAATTTAGTTTTTGTTGTTTGGAGATGTTATAGATTTCAGATGTGTTTGGAGATGTTGTAGATTCCAGATGAAGGATTGGCATAACATGCAATGTCGGCACTAATTAATCATGTTTAGCCTATAATTAGACATTTTTATTTGTTGCTAAATGATTGGCCCATAGAATTCTGCATGTTTCCATTTGCACTGGATATCGCCCATTCATGCCGGCATCTATACGATACATGGATTGTATATTTATTTATTATCAGTATTTATCTGCATACCACTGTATGCAGATACTTTGAAAATGAACTACACCATCCGAACCCAGATGCATGGATGGTATGAGGTGTACCCGTACTGCGAGAAGTGGGCATTGTCCTGGAATTGGCGGAAACACCTCATCATCAAGGTGACACGACCTCCGGCTGTGTGCGTTGTGTTGTTTTTGATTGGTTGCCGGATCAGGAGTTGCAATGCCTCACCACAACTCACCTGTCCTAAATAATGTCAACCCCGGATTAATAAACCATGGTTTATTAATTAGGGGGTATTCCCCCAATAGTCATGATTTGATACTTAAATGGTACCTTCCCAATTCAGTGGCCGTTTGGGGTTTATTAATCCAGGGTTGACATTAAACACTTACTTAGGGAATTTTCCGGAATGATCCACTGGCTAACTATATTTTTTTTCATCCCAGCAACCCCCAGCAACCCATCTATTCCTTGCTAATTAAGCACCAGTAAGAACAATATATATATGTATATATACACATTAATTGACTAATATTTTTCAGAAGGGTGGCTCAACCACCAACCAGATAGATATATATATATATAGGTTTCCTATCTCTGAAGCTTCTGCCACCGCGATATGGCGATAGTGCCAGGAGTTGAAGTCCATGGCGGCGGACATCATTACGCTGCAAGAGGTGGGTCGGATGGTCGGGTTGGGGGATGGGGCACACGACCGTTGGATCATCGCCGTGGGAAATCCACATGAAAAAAGGCGGTGTTCAGTGGGAAACCTATGGGAGACCCTGGGAAAACACACTATAAATGAAGGTTTCTTATGGCAAAACCGTCGAAGTAAACACTGGATTTTCCAGCACGCCATGTTTGATGGCACCAGAGCATAGGGCAAGAATTCGAAGCTGCCTGAAAATGCATCGTACTTTCGGAGCAGGCATAAGATCTTGAAGAACACGTGGTCTTTCGATTCATCTCCGTTCCATGTCCAATTTATAGGCTGTAGATCCCCATGATGCCCCAAAGAGAAGTTGCTCATGAAGTGCTGCTTAAGATTGAACCCTGGGCCACCTCAAGTTTCAGCACTTTGTGTGAAACTATCAAGATGACACTGCTATTTTGAAATATTGAGTGACCAGAGTGTGGTTTTTGGAGGTATGATGCTGCTGACTATATAGATAGATCAGATGTAATGTAATGTAGATAATGTTGTACAGTAAATCCAAGATATAGGCATAAACGCGCGCACACACATCCATAGTTGTACGTGTATAATATGTTGTCATTGATGTCGTCGTCATCGTCATCATCATTATCATCATCATCATCATCATAATAATCACTTCTTTATTATTTATCTCTCTATATTTATATATATATGCATATTATCACCACTTGATGCTAGTGCTGTTTATATTGTCACATTTTATCAACATTACTATATTGTTTCTCTGGTACGACCGCTATTTTAATTCCCAATATCACACTAATTGTCCCTGCTATTGTCGCTACGCTATTGTCCCTACCGGGAACCCATTGGTATCCTCATTCTCGTCTTCATCATCCTCATCATCATCATAATCATCATCATCTCCATGTTGATTTCCAAGTTGTTTATCACATATATAACACACATATATTACGCATATTTATATATGTGGTAAAAATAGAATCACCATTAGCATGCTATTGGTATTCTCATGTATTATCCCTATTGGTATAGTATAATCACGATCATGGGGTTGATCACCATCATGGTGTTTCTCACAATAATATGTAACCATTGGCATTAAATCATTCAGACCTATTGCCCTCATTGTCCCTAGGGTTTTATCAGCCTCAAAAACATCTTATCGATGGTAATACGTGTATGTATATATATATATATATTGACATGCACGTCGTAAATAGCTGGGGAGCACTTGATTTGACAAGTCGTGCCTTTTTTTGGTAAAACGCATAGGAATTGCAATGTTTCGGTGGGTTTGGTCTTTGTAACATGTTTTCTTAATAAACCTTGCGATTAGGTGGTGTTTAGTATCAAGAGCAACCTTTTCCATAGCGAGTCAAATTGGATGTGAGTGTTGCGATTAGGTGTTGTTTCTGCTTTTTTTCTTTGTGTGTTCAATGTCTCGGGTCATGTTGTATTTCCTGTGGCCATTTTCACTTTTCACTGTGTCCTCAACGCGGCAGCACTGAAACCCAATAGAGGCCAACATTTCGAAAAACCCTGGAGACATCAACGGTAGAATGCACCAGACGGATGTGTTGCGAACCTTTGATTTTCCCAAGTGGAAACATTACCCTCTGGTAATTTAACATAGCTATTGAAAATGACCATATATAGTGGATTTTCCCATAAAAAAATAGTGATTTTCCATAGCTATGTTAAATTACCAGAGGGTATTCTTATTCATACGCGGCTCCATGGTGTTTGAAGATTTAGGCATGGCTTATGCATGACTTTCTTGAAACAGCGATTCCATGATGATCTACTAGCAAGTTTTCATCCAGGCATGAGTTAGGCATCAGTGTGTCGTTTGACTGTACATGCCCAAGTTTTGTCTTGATGATAGAAATCGTCTAAAGATATCATTGGTTTAATATCCCCAAAATGGTGTATCATAAGGATATAGGTACCCCTGAGGAAATGAAGAAAACAAGGACACATAGTGATATACATGGTAGAAAGATGTCTAATTTATGGCTATCCCCGTTTTTTTGTCGTCTCCTTGGTTTATAATAGAAACGCAATGGGAATGCTATGTACATCACATCCTACATTTTTCATTTTGATCATATTCAAAAAATAATATATATATATGTATTATATTGGTAATATTCCCATTCTATTCCGATCTTAAATTGCGCATATGTAATATAACCAAATGGAACAAGATTGGATATGATATGTGATAGGAGTGTGTAATTATGATTGGACGCCCCATACTATAAAACATATTTTGTAATATCTCCCATCATATTCCCTCGGCATATGATTATGCCCATTATATTCTAATCAAATCATTCCCAATTATTTTCCAGTCATTCCCCTTATTTCCCCTTTATATTCCCATTATATTGTAATATTCCCATGTTATTCAATAATATGTATATATATATATACACATATTTAAAATATTTATAGTAGTATTCCCTACTTAATTTCCAACCTTATATTGGTACCCCAACAATTCGATGCTTAATACTAAGCATAAACATAAGCCTGTGGTCCCCCAGGTCTTTCACTTTCACCCATACCCATGTAATATCCCAGTTAGGAGTTGGTTTATAAACCCCATTAACTACGATCTATCTACCATACTCCATGGTTATTGAAGTTATTTGCACCAACATAAATCCGCTATCAGAAATCAGCTTTTAAATCCCATGAAATCCCTTTGTTTAGTGGGGTAAATCACAATTTTCCTATGGTTGTCCTATGGTTTTCCTGTGGTTTTCCTATGGTTTTCCGATGGACATCACCCATCCCCCGGAAGGCCGGCCGTGTTTTTTTGCAGGTGCAAAAGGACGCCTTCGAGGAATGGTTTCGGCCGACGCTGATGGAAGCGGGCTACGAAGGCATCTTCCAACCGCCCCCTCGGCGACCGGTGGTGGGATGGTACCCCAAAAAAAAACTTACTGGTGCGTTTTACGTAGGGAATAGATGGGTTGCTGGGAGTTGCTGGGATGAAAAAAATGATAGTTAGTAATTGTGGATCACTCCCGAAAATTCCCTATTAAGCACCAGCAAGAAAAAGGTCACGGATCCTCCACTGCTTGGTGGTTTGGAACATGAATTTTATGACTTTCCATTCAGTTGGGAATGTCATCATCCCAACTGACGAACTCATATTTTTCAGAGGGGTTGAAACCACCAACCAGTCCATGTTGGGTGGATTTTTAGATGTCACTTCTAGCTTTGTACATGTACATAGAAGTTGGTATCAGGTATGTTTTTTTGGAGGTCAAGATCAGAAATTTTAGCTAGATGTTCGCACAGATAGTGATGTGAGTGGTTTGTGTTTTTGGGTAGGACCCCCAAACTACGTAGGATTCGGATAACCCCCAGTGACTAAGCACTTAGACTTAGACTTAAACAGTCTGGCAACATGATGGCAACATCTACTGTAAGTGGTGATTCTTGTTTGGTAGGCAACGAGGTATCTTGTCGTTCAAATATGTTTCCGCGAGTCTTTCGTTTTGCTTGGATCATTTTTCTTGGTGGAACAGATGCTTGCAGTGGTAATCCCACAACATCCAGTTATTTTCAGGTTTTATTTCAAGTTGATTTGATATTTAGCTTCATGATCATGATTTGGTCAACGTCTGACGTGGGTCCTCCGTATCATCAGATGATCGCACCACTAGTCACCAGAACCGCACGGGTGAGTGCCGAAAGGCCATCGTGTCGTGCTCACATGGCCCTTAGATTTTGACCCGGGCCTTGTTTGTTGATGAATTTGTTTCATTGAAGGTCAACTAAGCATGAAAGTTTGATTGGGATCATCACTTACAGTTATGGCATGTTAAAATAATTACTTATAACTGTTATAAGTACTAACAAAGCCCCATGTATAGAATGCATATTGTCTGGTTGGTGGTTTATTATATGTTGTTATTTTCCATTCAGTTGGGAATGTCATCATCCCAACTGACGAACTCAAGGGGTGGCTCAACCACCAACCAGTAAGGATAAAATTCGATTGGGATCATCACAGTTATGGCCCTATGGCATGTTATGGCCCGAAATACCAGTTATAAGTACTAAGAAAACCCCATATATAGAATGTATAATCCCATTGAAATAACCAGCCATAACTAGTCAATGGCCATAACTGTAAGTTTCTACCTGAGGAAAAAACGCGACCCCATCTTCCATCGCGGCAAGTGTCTCGTAGAGGGAGCGGCTGGAGGTTCCATATTCGTTCCCCAGTTGGATCAGCCATGTTGTTGATGTTGTTCTTGTCGTCTCCTGCGGGCAGGGATGGTGAAAATCAAAAGTTGGCATGTTTTCCTTGTGTGTCTATGTCCATCTAGATTCTTGGAAATTATTTGGGGCACCGTGGGGCATCTTGGGGTCCAGTGTTCTGATTATTTCGATCCCGTTGTGATGTCGGGGTGTCAACCCAGCCAACGACTTAGCTCACATCCATGGGCCATCTAAGTGCACATTGTGCACCAGTGATTTTTTTCTATGGGACCATATAGGTATATACGGCGAAACCGGGCAGGCGAATGATTCGAAGTTCAGGGTGAAATCATCCCTAGCCTTGGATAGTTAGTTTAATCATTTAATCCTGTGTTTTTCTATGTTTTTTTGTTGCTATAAATGGAAACGAACCATATCCAGCATTTTTTTGTGGAACCAAAGATTGACCATGTTGAATGCCTTCCATTTTGCAGCACCAGGCTTCAATGAATGTCCAGATTTCATTGAGCCAAGTGGCTGAGAACGGGTAGATTTTTCGCGGCAAGGGTGAAGTGGTTTCGGACAACTTATATTCTTTGGTGTACATCCTAACCAGAAATTTGTTTTACAAGAAAGTTGTTTATATGCCATATGCATATATATATATATATATGTGTGTGTGTGATTGTATATGACTGGAGATATTCCCCATACAACTGTGTTGTAAAACGAGACAATTCAGCAAATATATTGTTGATATTTTTTCCTGCACATTGGAACTCCAACACTTTACGCGGTACGCTTGGCTCCCGCTTGGCTCCCAGCATCAGGTACACCACCGAGGGTTGCGCAACCTTCTTCAAGACCACTCGCTTCAAGCGATTGGACAAGGCCATCTTTGACTATGACAAGCTGTCGCAGCAGGAGCTTCCCAACATGACAGCGAAATGGGCATTGAAATAGGAGATATGGAGTTGTCCCCATCCAAAAAATTGAGCATATTTAGTATTGAACAGTTGAAACTCCCATATGATCTATAAATGGAGTATTCCATCAAACCATGTTTGATTATCAGGTGCTTTTTTATTTTCTCTGCACAGCCTTAGGTCCAAGTTAACGCTAGTCATAGATGGATATTGTGCAGCCAAGAAAAAAATGGAAAATTTACAACAACACCCTACGACTATATAGTTATCACAATTGTTGTCACCATTTTTGGGGGTTTGACTGCTGATCTCCCTGAGATGGCGATGGAAAGAGAGAGAGAATCCAACTCGGACCATATCCAAGAGATTCCAAGAGCCAAATCTTTGGAACTATGTTAACTGTTAATTATGTTTTTTTGAGATTCCCATGTTGATGCAAAATCGGGTGGTTTAGATCATTGAATGGTTGAATGGTTTGATTTGCATATAGTTTTATTTTTTGCTGTGTGTAGCCATACATACAGATAGATACATTGATGGATCGATAGATAGATAGATGTGAGATGTGCATGCAGATGTGCGGCATGATGTGGCTTATGGACATGTGGTGACTAATGACACATCATTTTCTGAGAAATTCCTGCTTATATACATGTGATATGCATCCCGGTGTAGATTCTGTAAACCAGGCGGGATGGGCCAATATATAATATATGTGTCAATACGTTTCCTCAAATGAAAAGGCAACAATATGAACTACGACGAACTATGGGTAGGTTCCACCAGCAAGAACACTATAGTTTCTTATATCTTGGGTAGCTAAGGTGCACATTCTTGACATTTCTTGACCCCCAAGCAGCTATTCCAGGAGCTGTTAAGTGCTCGTGTCGACAATGACGTGGAGGTGCACAGAAAAACCAATCAACCAATGGGCAATCCCCGTGCATGTCAGTGGGAAAGTTCGCCTGCAAGCCATGTTTGATTAGCAGAGGGTAAGTTGGTTGAACATGGTTGAACTATACCCTCTGGTTATTTAACATAGCCATGGTATAGATGGCCCATTTATAGATGGTTTACCTATTAAAAATTGTGATTTTCCATGGCTATGTAAAATAACCAGATGGTATAGGTAATTTCATTGATAGACACTTATTTGGAGTTACAAACATTTATCAAGCAACTTTGAGCTGGGTGGCCTGGGGGGTCCTTCCCGTGCTGATGGTGATCTTCTGATTGCATGCATGCCTTTGCATGCGCGCGTATGTAGTTTATTTGCTTTTGTGTTCAACGGCATTAGTAAAGGTATGTACAGATTCGATTTGTGCGCGCGATGCGATGAATGCATTTAGTGCTTTGTGCCAGCCACATTGCTTTTGTTTGCTGGTTTCCTGTACCAACACCAAGGGTGTTTGTTTTAATTGCTCCTGTATTTTACAAGAACAACCTTGGTTTTGCTTGTTCATGACTTAAATGCTGGCATCATTGATCGAGGACACAATGTGATACACTCCCAGCTAAAAGATACTGTAATTGCAATTAAGGTGATATAGCCACATGTAAAACAGCTGTCTAAATCAAAATTTACTGTCCGAGCCCCTCACCATAGATGATGACTATAAATTGCCCAATTACGATTGATATCTATATATAAATAAGTGTTATCATATTTAAATCAATATATATATATATATATATATTCAAACTGCCACTTCTACCCCCATTTCCTCAGATTCGCAACAAAAAATTGCCGCGCCAGCAAAAATGCCTTCACCGAGTGAACCGTGGAAACATTGCCTTGGCCGTCATTTTGGAGGATGGCCGGGGGTGCTGGTGCTGGGAGGCTGGTCCCCAACTGACAAGGTTCTTACGAGGTGGGGGAGTTACATGTTTCAATATATTGCTTCTGCAGCCTCGATGCATCATTCAGTTGGTCATGTGGTTTCATGATGTTTCAAGAGTCGAACTTGTTTTACTGTATGATGTAATATTCTGTTCGTATTTTCGTTGGTGACTACTTCACAACTCCTTACAGCCGGGTTGCCGAGTTGCCAGGATCGACTCCAAAAGCCACTTGGAACAAAGTGGCCAGGGTGGCCGGTGACATGCGAAGTAAAGGTGATTGTCAAATGATGTTAACTAAACTGGTTGGTGGTTTGGAACATTTTATATTTTTCCATATATTGGGAATACTTTTCCCATTGACTAATATTTTTCAGAGGGGATGAAACCACCAACCAGTAAATTTTACTAACAAACATATGAACTTGAGGAAGTATCAAAGTATTACTAGCTTGCTAGCTTCATGATTGAGCATGATAGAACTATTTCTGCTTCAGGAATATTTTTCAAAATATTTCAAATGGTTTAACATAGCTATGGGCTATGGTATAGATGTCCCATGAAAATCGATGATAAGAACGATTAACGATGATGATTAACGATGATTTACCTACTAAAACTTTTACATAGCTACGTTGAGGAACCAGACGGTTTTGCTGCGGGTTTCCCTTGGTATCTGCGGGTTCCCGGGTTTTTCAAAACCCTGGCTACCAGGTCGTAGCGAAATACCAATCTAGCTAGTAAAACCAACTTAAGTTGATTTGATACTGTGTTGTTGGTCACGTACTTTGATTTACTGCAAAAGTGGTGAAGGCAGATTGATGTACCCAAGAATTCTGGATCAATCTAGGTGAAGGCTACTTGACTGTAAGTTAAAAAACGAAAAACATGTCTTTTTGAATGGGAATAGCAACATAATTCAACAGCCATTCAACAGCTAAAAAATGCAGTTTATGTAAGATGGGCAATGTTTATATAGATGGTTTACTGCAATGCTTCTTCTGGGAATGGCGCGTGAAGGAAAAACATACGCCTGTTTAAGTCCTTAATAAGTTCATATAAGCGGTATTACAAGTATTCACTGTATTCACCATAGCTGGCGTAACCTTTATCAGGCGATTTCAATGATTAAAATCATCCTAACCACAAATTAGATTCTTTTTGGCGATCTCAGATTCACCACGTTTTTTTTATTCACCATTACGCAGGGGGGCTGAAGCATCTGAAGCCATGCCCGTGGGGAAAAAAGAGACCTGATGATCTCACCTTAGCTGCCTCCAGTGTTTACCCTCTGGTTATGACTAACATAGCCATGGTATAGATGGCCCTAATCGAAATAGATGGTTTACCTTGAAAATGGGGATTTTCCATGGCGAACTGTGAATGTCATAACCAGATGGTACATCCCGTTTTTTCAAAACATCCGTGATCCTCCGTGTTTGTACTCCTGGTGTCTGAGGAAGAATGGGAGTGCAGCTGGACAAGGTCACATTTTGTGCGTCGCTTGGCTGTCCTTTGTGATGGGATAACTGGGATGATCATCCTATCAATGGGAATTCCAGGATCCTAAAATGCAGGTACTGCACCATATAAGGCCAAATTTTGCTGGGATATTCCCTTACATAGGCCTTACATAGGCCTTACATATGGTAGGTACCTCCAATTTAGGATCCTGAAATTCCCATTGATCCTACTGGGGCCACTGGGGAACTAGGTCAACTTGATGTTTAAGGCTTGAGATCATAAAGATGTATTCCCATCCCCTTCACGAAGTAAAAAAGACCAGGCTCTCATTTTATGAACGGAAAGAATACAGAACCTTTGGTTGGTGGTTTGGAACATGAATTTTATTTTCCATGATAATTATATGGGTTGTCATCCCAACCCCTTTGACTTTCATTCATATTTTTCAAGATGGTTATATAAAACCACCAACCAGATTATTATTAATCATCATTCACCATATAATAACCACATATTAACCATCATTAACCATCATTAACCATCATTAATCAAACAGAAGCCTTTTTTTGGGGTGGGGAAGTGTCTGGCCGCCTTGGCAGGTGGTGAATACCCATATCCTTTGCGACCCGGGTGCAGCAGATGTGAAACTTTTCCAAGCGCATCTCCTGTTGAAGGCCCGTAACGTGGGAGATTTGGGTTCGGGATAGCCATAAAATCAGATTCTTATTGAGGGAAACTGATGATGATAAGACACTATGGTTTACTATGGTTTATTATGGTAAACCTCACCATAGGATTTTTTGTGTGCCCTACATGAAGCAACAAGTCTACTGCCGCAACTACGTGAAGCAGAGACTGCAACGCATGGTATGACATGGACACAAATCTATGCAGTCTATATGAGTTCTTTTGCCGCATACTATATGATTAATATTTGAATATCTACCCAGCAATGCAAAGAATGGAGCCCACACTTCAAACAACTCCAGGGAAGTAAGGGGAGGTAAGGGGAGTACATAGGTGATTTTGCTCGTAGGCAACCAGTGCGCCTTATGTTTGGCATTGTTGGTTCTGCGCCTGTCATGAATCAAGGTCAGTACAGTCATATCAAATTGCCACGGAAGAAAGGCACTGTTTGCTGGAAGGTTGGAAATAATGTTCCAGGTTCTTTTGAGCATGCAGATGTTCCAGGTAGCCATGTTTGATGCCCGGTTGCGGCACCCGGTGGGGCACTGTTTATGAGGCCATTCAGGGAACCACCGCATGTCGCATGCCCATTTTGGTGTGTGGCCACTGGGCCGTGATGGGAGGTCGCGGGGGAAGTGACAGGAGCAGTTCAGCCAACATCCATCAAAATGCCATATCTACATCATCTACCCTCCACAAAACATGCAAAAAACAAATGAAAAAACATCAAACAACTATGGAACTCCATGGGTTTCTCTTGGAGATTGCATGATCTATGTAACATGAGGGATTTTCCTGGAAGGATCCCATATGACTGGGTAAACATAACGACCTCACTGTGACCTCATGATGATGGTTGAATAGAGATAACTATCCCAATATATGTCAGGTTAGTGACATATTGAAATTTATCCAGATATACTAGTGCATCCTTAGTATCTGAGATATACGAAGCGTACGATAGCCATGACTTACCGCGTACGTCCGTATTCAGGATGCAAATCCAAGTACTTAGTCAGCCTCCAAGCGGAAGATGATGGTGGCCATGTTTGTTGACCGGATGGGACGGGACCTTTCATGTGAAAAATCCCGTTCCCTTGACATATTAAAATACATTAAGCACTCCAGATTTTTTTTGTTTGGAAACTCTTCTTTAGTCTCGGATTTAAGATCATTGTGGGGGCCAAATGGGACAATGTTATATGAAGGGGGGAGGGATTACCCACACAATCACACGCGATTATATATATATATATACATATACACATATATACATATATATATATATACACATATATATACATACACATATATGTATATATACATACATATATATATATTGATCTACATACTGTACATAATCATGCATATGCAGATGCATATACATATATTTATTTAGGTATATAATACATATTTGTTGTACATACATTGCATGCTACATGTCGCTGCAGCGCTGCCTGAGGCGATTTTAATTCGACCCCCGACTCCGCTGTCTACGAGTATTTCCGTCGTGGCCAAGTCACCCGCCCGGCGCAGTGTTCGGAGTGGAAGTGATTGATGAAATTGGATGGTTCAACCAAGAAAACACATGGTTTAACCAACAAAAATGATATGTCAGAGGATATAATCGGAACTAATGGGATATAGTGGGAATGTGTATATATATATATATATATATATATATATAGCACCCAAGAGATCAACAAGTTGGACTGCTGGAAAAGCCTGGCATCTGGCATCTATACGTTTCCATCTTTTTGGGCTTACTATATGTACAGAAAAATATGCACAAGTAGAACTACTCGATTTTTACAAACCATGTTTGTTTCCCGAACGGCAGCTAACCAATGCATAAGGTCTCTGGGAAATTCTAAAGGAAACCTCTGGGTTAAAGACGTCGCATGATCATCCTTCAAACTCTTCCAACACATTTTACTGGGAGAAAGCACATGGATTTTCAGGGTTTTACCCTCCAGTAAACCAACATAACTGTATGGGAAATCACAATTTTTCATGGGTAAATCAACTATAAATGGCAATTTTCAATAGCTATGTTCGTTTACCAGAGGGTATATATGGTTTTGTCCTACCTACCAACTCTTTTGGCATCAACGTAGCCGTTGCGAAGCGCCAGGTGAGACAAGATCATGAAGATCTCAAGAAAGATCCTGCCGGTCTAATGAGGCGGACTGATTCGTTGGGCACTGGACAAACATCATTTGGTTGGTGGTTTGGAACATTTTTTATTTTTCTATATATTGGGAACTAGGTGAACAACTGACTAATATTTTTCAGAGCCAGTCATCCATTTAAGCGTTGATTGGTCATTGTTCCATCAAGAATTGATCCATTACTGTGAACAACATGGACCCAAACCAAGCGGTGTATGGTACCCTCTGGTTATGACTAACATCGCCATGGTATAGATGGCCCATAGAAATAGATGGTTTACCTATTAAGAATGGTAATTTTCCATGGCTATGTTAAATAACCAGATGGTAGTTTTTTTTGAATACCCCGAAATTTTGTCGGGGATGGGATGGAAACACAAGCAAGAAGCGCTATCAAACACTTTGTCAGCGAAGCTGTTGTGAAACTGGAGCCCCCCAAAAACTTGGAGGATCATCTCACTTAGAAACTGCGCATTATGGGCTAGGTTATAAAAGTGGCACCCAAGTAACAAATGGGACACCCCGCGATTTCTTTTAGTGGTTCTTGACCAGTTGCTCATGCGTAGTAGTAAACCAGAGCAATCGCCCATAAACCTCCAATTCCGGATAGTTTATACCACCTATGTTTACCCATTGGTGCTTATTTGTCGTAAGCAGGCATTATGCAGTTAATTGAAGAACATGAAGAACATTGATAAAGTTATATGTTTCAACCATGATTTTAGTTTCATTACCCATTTGGACATGTTAAGCACATGTTCACAGTAAAGTCCATTGCAGAACTTGTGCACGACACCGACATGAACTCGGTCGGAACCCCACCTTAATTATCAACTTGCTTTTGGCTTTGCCACCTTGAAACATAACTATTCATGAAACATTATTCATTATATAATTAATGACACACAGATAGAACAGTTAGTATTAGTAACCGCTGTCCATGAAAATAATCCATTATCATCGATTAAGGACCCGCCATTACCCATATATTTGCCATAATTCCTTCAAACTGAGATAAGATATATCTACAATCTATTGTTGATCATCCATTCACAAACCACTAAGATTCTTGATGAATCAATGGGCCCTAATCACTTGATCGATTATCACGTGAAGCTTTTGATTGCTGAGATCCATAAATAGAACAAACTGTTTGATGTCAATTGGTTATCCGGATGCAAATCCAATATTGAATAAATAATTAACCAGTAGATTCCAAACAATGATGTTAATCCCATGAAAGTACCATTTGCAATCTCGATGCCATGGTGTCAATTGTCCAGTACAATATTGGTGATTAATATCAGTGTTTAATTGCATTGTTTAACATTGATTCATCGTAGTTAATCAGTAATAGCATCAATAACCTTGGTTAGTTTGCATTGTGATGAAAGAGGTTCAAATTATCATTCATAGCTATATTAAGATAGTGAAATAACTAGAAACCCGTTGCTAACTTTGTCAACTTTGTTTGATACTTGAGTACTTTAAGCTTTTGCTATGGTAAAAGTAGTCCATTCACCAGCTAAAATATGCAGTTATTTTCTGGCAGGTATCTAAGATTCACCATGGTTCAAACCCATTATTAATAGGACACTTCCACATATTTCTGAGGAAAAAAGGCAAAAACACATGGTTTCCTTCAAATTTTCCCACCAATCCAATGAACCATCAACTGACCATAGAATTAACCATAGAATTAACCATAGAATTAACCATACTGGTTGGTCGTTTGGAACAGTTTTTTCCATATATTGGGAATAATCATCCCAACTGACTATCATATTTTTCAGAGAGGTTGAAACCACCAACCAGCATAGAATTAACCATTCGCGTCGGATTCCCCCATCGCCATTCGTTGTCGGTCAGGCTCCTGCATTTGCAGAGTGGCACCTGTATGGCCACGGCCTATGAGACCTGCACGGGCAAGGAGGCGCGACAGCGGCGCGATCTTCCGCTGTTGGACACAGCGTGTTGGAAAAAGATGTGGGGATTCACTATCCAAAAGAATATGAATTATATATACGTACAATTATGTATATATATATATATGTGTGTGTGTGTATTTCTTGTGAGATGGCGATATATATATATATATATATATGTGTGTGTGTTATTTATATATATATATATATGGTAACCAGAAAATTGTTGTTGTTGTTTTGTTAGCATCAAATTTTGACTTCACCAACTTGACCAGCAAACAGAATATATTTAAGAAACAACGATTGGGCTGTACATGGGCTGTAGATGTGATTTATGGTTTCTAGTGCTTCTAGTGGTTTATAGCTATTTATATAAGCCTTGATTTCTTCATGGATATGAGTCTGCAGTTGGATTGGTAAAAATAAACTAGCTCAAATTACTGGGGGGGAAGCGGGGAATACCATGGAATACCGCTGCTTTTTTGATTAGAGAAAAATGATCATAATGATAAGCATTGTTTTTTTTTGGGGCGCCAGATTTGTAGGCAAATCCTTACAGGTGAATGTTTAACTACATACATACTTATATACATCATACATCATAACTTATATATATATATTTGAATATGGTGATAGTATGTCACACCATTTTTTGGAGAACAATTTGCTAGATTGTTTGGAATGACGAATCATCAGTGGGTAGGGATGAAGTCCAAAAGCATGGTTTTTGGGAGCTGTATGTTTGTAGTCAGCAAGAATGTTTGACCATGTATGTTTATAAATATTCATCAATCGCTGATGTTCAACCAACTGCTAGTTGAAATCATTTACATCTTTTTAGATACATATGCCATTTCAGTGTTTTACATATTTCAAAAAATTGACGTTTCTGGCCAGCCCATGCCAGCAGAATCCCGGCCTTTTGGTCATGGATTTCGGTGGTTGATCCGTTCCCTTTTTCCAAGGCGACCTTCACCAATTACACAGAGGATTTCAAGGGGACGTTGGACTACATCTGGCCCCTTGGATCCCAGCAGGTCTTTTAAAAAAGGATCTGGGTTCCTACAATGTGGGCCCCCCCAGTTATAAGTTGGTTTATAAACCCTAGTAACTATAGTTATAAGTATCATAAACCATAGTTATTGGAGTTTTTGTAACCAACTTAGCTATCTAGGGGGCCCCACTTTGTAAGTTTTGGGTGCTAGATGAACTACTTTAATGATATTTATCAATGTTTTAATGACAGATTCCGCCATGTGACCAATCTTGGTGGCTTTGATTTGCAGGTGCTTCGGCATCACAGGGATTCGAAAGATCACGTGGTTTGTGGGTTCCAAGACTTTATCCTCAATAGAATGTGATTACCAAGCCTATGATCAATTGTTCATAATTGTTTTGGGAAAGTTTGCAGCGCCAACCAGATCGCCTTGTAATTGCATGCAATTGTTAAAGATCTTCTTTCCTCAAGGTCCAGCGTAGGTGAACGAAACATGTTCAGCATTGGTGTTGATGAATCCCCCAGCAATGGAACATGTGCATCCCGCATCAATGGCCAATTCCGGTACCTAAAATCAATGTACTGTATCATACCACATGCCACCATATGTCGTGGCCGTCATAGGCCTTACATTATTACCATCTCCAACCTTGGATAGGAAGTTTAATCCTCGAATTTCTTGCTCTATAAATGGAAAATTGCCATATATATATATATATATAGAACCAGAAACACATTAATTTGTGGTGAATTACCAAAGATTGACCTGTTATGAATCTGGTTCCCTGAACTGAGTCCCCCCGCGATTTCTTGGCATCCCCCCTAGGTTTTCACCGGACAACCTTTCGGTCCTGGCGATTTCTCAAGTGGACGATGAAGCACAGCTGTCACAGGATGCGTTTGTCAACATGTGTCAACTGCTTTAAAGGTTGATATTGTTATTTCGTATGGACTATGGGATGATCATAATTCGATGTGCATCCCACTAGTCACTAGTTCAGGTTCAGGAGAATGATATGAGCTGCTCATAAAGTGGTCGTATAACCTGCTCACAAATTGTTCTCAACCCATTTTTTTGGGGTCATGGGTTATCAACCACTTACCAGCCTTTTATGCGCTTCCTAGTCGGTTAGAGCGAGTCCATTCTTGACTCTCTTAGCGAAAAAAAGAGGTCTCCCCAGTTTGATCGTTTTCAACATGGTGGATTTGTGCAGCATCGAGAACTGCTACCCTCTGGTTATTTAACATAGCCATGGAAAATAACCATTTTTAATAGGTAAACCCAAAAAAATAGGCCATTTTCCATGGCTATGTTGAATAACCAGATGGTAACATCTTATTTCTACAGACATTGCCTTTTCTCTTTGCCAAACATTGGTTTGAATCTCCGCGTTTGTCGATTTGTGATCCTTAGATCTCATTTTTTCTTGGGTCAAACCCTAGTTGTGCTGCTTACATCCCAAAAGTTGGTTTTCTTGGTTCAATCCGCATTGTGTTGCTTAACTCCATTTTGTTCCTAGATATTGCTGCTATATCTTGCTTAATTCCACATTCTTGATCATTGTTGCTGGTGAAATTCCGGTGTTCTCTTGTTTCAATCCACATATGTCTTGTTTAAACCCAAGTTTCCTTGCGAAGCTTCACCCCTCGCGCAGGAGAGCGCTTTGCCGTCGAGCACTCGGCCTTCAGACCATGTGTCGCTGGTGGCCACGTTCATGTTCCACGACGCTCACGAGCCTGAACCACAGGTAGCTGATGGGGGCGGCAACGTTTTGCTGTGTATATCTGCAGACCTTGGGTAGAATCATCATTATATGGGGAGGATATGGGAGAATCATCAAGAAATACGGACGTTGGGGTCATGAGCAAACTAGAGATTTAATGAGCCGGTACCACGAGTAGCTGAATATGCAGAGCTAGAATTTGGTTTCCCTGCACTTGAATGGAATATGTTCATATATCCCAATTCGACATACCCCAGAAACATTGGTTAGCTAGTATTCCCGAGCAATGATTGATTTCTAGGGATAATATCCCTTTTGGCCCAAAAATAATCTATTACACATGTCATGCCATTTTTTTGTTATGATGCTCGTTGCAGGTCGCGACACGACGAGGTATGACGATGATGACAAACCATCCGCATGGGAACATGGACTCTTTGCTAAGAACTCGCCGTTACCAGGGATCAAGGGCAAAGGTGCCGGAAAGTAGACATCATATGATACTGGCATCATACATACTGTTACATACTTATATACAACTTAGATTTAAAGATATCTGGAGATATTCATGTGCAGGCGGGAAGGTCTTCCAAGAGTTTCTCATGGGTTTCTCAATGATTGGGACATGTGGTTTAGTGATCCCAAATTCAGACATTTCAATTCTTTCATGCCTAGAAAATGAGGATCTGGAGATAGAGGCTTCCCGACTTCCCGAAACGAAAGCTGGGGAATCAACGGGTTTGGGTGCAAGATTGAGATTATTGTTTACCCCCCGGTAGTTTAACATAGCTATGGAAAATTGCCATTTATAGTTGATTTACCTACAATAAATTGTGTTTTTCCATAGCTATGTTAAATTACCAGAGGGTAATTGAAGAGACAGAGCTAGAGAGAACCAGAGAGTGTCGCTATGAATTTGTACATGACCCCAGGATTACCATGTTTGAATATTTGATGATATATGATATGCACATATATTATATATTGTGTGCAAATGGGTGCTGTCAAGGAGGAAGCACCCAACCAGATATTTACATAATATCATTAAGATCTCATTAAGTCTATAGTCGGTAGCCGGCAAAAAAAAAACAAGAGAGTGGCATTTGGTGATGCATCATGATACACCAGAAGTGATTAACAGCCCATGTAAGTATTTTGGGATTTTCCAGCACATAAACCATCCAGCGTTTTTGGGGTACCCTCCATGACTATGGAAACACCCACAAAGCATTTCCACCTGAGGCTCACCAGATGGGGCACTATGGTCATGTTCAACATGGCACTGCGCCCGGAGGCACCGTTTTTATTACGTTGGAGGGGTCGACTACTCTGGAGAAAGGTGATCCCCAAGTGTTTTGACCATCAAATTGGTTGGGTTTTCCTATATTTTCTTCCCTTAAACCAATCCAATGAACATAGATTCATGTAGAATAATTATTGTAGAATGTGTTTGTGCATGTCCGTTCAATAGACAGATCTGTAGATAAATGCAGCGCACTAATTTGCGTTTGCTGCAGGTTACTTTCGAAAGAACATGTGTGACCAACCATGGCCACACAGGGGATGTGTCCTGATTCAGCACCAGGAATCGGCAATTGTGCTTGTCCATAAAGGTACCCTCAAGTGATCAAACACAGCAGTGCAAAACCCACCAAATTATAGATTATTTTCCCATGAAAACCTTCATTTATGATGGATTTCCGATTGCCATCTTTGATTACCGGAGGGTCCCCATTTTAAGATAGTTGGGTCTATCCAAGAGGCTATAGCAGTTTGAACTCCTTCATGTGCGAGACACTAATGGAACATGATGGCTCATCACTTGCGCTCTCTCCACCAGTAGCCTACCTGGCCTAGGTGATATGGGCTATGCGATGGGGGCTATGGGCTACCCACAGCAGTATCTGTGATCCTGGAGGCTTCTCGCCGGAATGCGTGTGCATTGGAGCATTACGAGAAGCTCCGATGCCATTGTTTCACTTTGTTTAGTGTGTTGATGTTGCTTGGGTGACCTGACGTTGCCAAGTTTGTTTCTTGTCAGTGTTGCTCTTGTTCCTTCTGGTGTTCTTGACTATTGGTGTTGCTGCTTGTGGCTGTGTTTTTTGTTGGTTTCTCTCACCTCATGTGGGTCTGCTTGAGAATATGGTACCCCTAAACCCTGATTGATCCTCATATACACTATTAAAATTGCTCTTCAGACAGTCCCATGTGCTGTGAAGTGTCACCGGATCTTTCAAACTGCAAAATCCAAGGGATACTGGCCATGTTGAGCCGAGGTATGGGTCGAGAGTGTTTGAATTGCTGGCCATTGGACAGATACTTGGCAGAGGAAGAGCTTATAGTGAGAAGCAGCGGATGAACGCTGAATGATCAATGGATAATTCACGATTATGGTTATCAATCGATATTAGATGTTTATTATAGGGTTATGGCTGGATAATTACTAATGGTTATTCGGTTATACAACGATTACTATAGTCTATAGTTGTGATTGATAGATATTCATGGATAATGATTAATTAATGGAGAATGATCAGCAGACAATGATAAATCATTGTTGATTGTTCTCCGTGACTAAGCCGACTAAGCGAGGGTTTCCCAAACGGTGTTCAGTTTATTGTCAGAGTGCGGCGCTTAGCTCCGTTCAAGTTACCAGCATCACCAGGTTACCAGGATTTCCACTTATAGCCACATATTATGATCACATATTCGCATGTCGTTTCCATGTTTTCCGGCTGCACATCCCCACAGGCCTGACATATAGGCCGTGCTTTAATTCTTTATTCTTTACATCTTGTAATCTCCACAGGAGATTGAAATTTCAGGATTTTTGCTTCATATCATCTTGCAGTCCCTGGCCAGCAATATCCACATTACCTCCATAATTTTTATAGATGCTTCATCCAAATTGGAGATGTTCCAGCTAGCAGCTAGCCATGCTTGTTCGCGAGAGAGAAATCCCCAAATCGCTAGGACCGCTAGGACATTTGCGCCTTTTCCCGCTGCGACATACTGCAACACTGAGGATATATGGTCTTCCGGATTGTAGTGTGACCTGCACTGAACCGGTGTGTACCGGACCCGGTTCGGCACAGGTGAAATGTGGCATATCGTGGCAGTAAAAACAGTGACGCGCGATGCGATGGGTGCTGAGAACATAATCTCACAAGGATGAGAAGTAAGATCTTCGGAAAACTTATGTTACATGATTCGACTATTTAAGAATATCTGCATGTATATCCAACATATTCGAACTTCATTGTATGATGGCGTCTCTTTCTGGACACCCACTTTTTTTGCAGGTGCAACTGGCCCACATCTAATTTTGTCAATTCCATAGCCGATAGCCCAACTACATCCAGACGCGACTTTCCGAAGATCTGACATCAATTCGGAATTCTTTACAAAGCAGCGCCCCGTCGTTTGCAGCTTTGCTCATGCCAAAAGAAACACATTCTTTGTATGCACATGCAGTATACACCTAGAGAATCATGCATGCATGTGCATGGTACTGTATATGATAATTGGTGGTGTTGGAGCTCTTACGCGTGTTGTGATGTTTACCAAAAGGCAATTTGTTGGATGCAGTTGACGCCAATTCCCTGCAAGCTTGGCCACTTTTTGTTTGCATATGCAATAAGCATACCACATTGTTATTTTTATATATATATATACATTGTTATTATGAAAGAATTTCATATAGAATCACACGCTCGCGCACACATGTTATGCACACCATTAATCAGTATTAATCAGTATTATATATATGTGTATGTGTGTGTATGCGTGTGTGCATGTGAGCATGTTATAATATTGTTAGGTAATTGACCCACCTACCTGGAAAAAAGACAACTATTGTATACAATCATTGGGGAATCATAATCCCAGCTAGCAAATATGGAAGTTCAAAGAAACATCTTGAAAGCACCAAACAACAAGAAGTGTTTGGCTACGTTGGGTTCACACATATTTTGGCAAATTGCATGTTTTCGCAGAAGAAATGGATCACCCTTGGGGGACAGACCACAAACATCAGTGAATCATCTTAGCATTTTTCGGCCTTGGGGGCAGCTAGCTTCCAAACGGTTGTAGAGATCATCAGTAACTGAGCCAGCCGACTGTACCGCAGTAGCATGATTTTTTGAGCGGACATATCGTCGGACACATTTGGGTGATTGTTTGCTTATGAAATCAATACACCCTCAGAGATTTCAGTATGACTTGTGCTTCTGCTAAGAACAAGCCTTAGATTTGAGGAAACCGGAAACGGGTGCAGTTGGATGTGGGAAGGTTAGCGGTGAAATGCAACATCGCACATCGCACGTCATTGCATTTATCGTGGCAAAATCGCGGCAATCGCATTCATTTCCCACACTTGGATCTCACAGGTGGCAGGTAATATATATATATATATATATATTTATTTATTTATTTACAACATACTTACATACACACACATTATATATATATATATATGTGTGTGTGTATATTTATTTATATATAATGTCAACCCTGGATTAATAAACCCTTGGGCTGGTTAATTGGGGGGGTACCATTTAAGTATTGGATTATGACTATTGGAGGAGTACCCCCCTAATTAATAAACCATGGTTTATTAATCCGGGGTTGACATTATATATATTATACCAGTACATAGTACCGCACAATGCGGTGGCGGAAGTTTCAAAAATTGGAAACCTATAGGAGAGGTTGGTTGTTGTGAATCATGGATGGCAGAGCGAATCCACTGATGGACCGAAAGGTGGTTGGAGTTGTGTTTTTTGGTCACCTCACCCTCAACTGCTGGAGGTAGTGTGGTGTAGTGCAGCTGTAGTTGTAGTGCAGCTGTAGTTGTAGTTGTAGTGTAGTGGAGTTGTAGCTGTGGTGTAGTGTAATTAGTGTAGTGTAATCGCAGTTGCATTTGTGGTGGTGTAATGAGTGTAGTGTACTGTAATGTAGGGTAGTGTAATGTGGTGTGGTGTAGTGGGGTGTAGTGTAGTGTAGGGTCATGTAATGTCATTAGTGTCGTGTACTTGTTTTGCAGTTGTAGTTGCAGCTGTAGTTGTAGTTGCAGGTAGTGTAGTGGAATGTAGTGGAGTGTAGTGTAATTTAATTAGCGTAGTGTAATGTAGTGTAGTTGTAGTTTTAGTTGTAGTTGTAGTTGTAGTGTAGCGGAGTGTAGTGTAGTGGTGGTTGTAGTTGAAACTGCTACAAGACCCTCACGTTTTGCTCCTTTTTGGCAAGGTGCACAATCCCTTGCGCCTGCCATGCGAAACGAAATCTGAACGTCCAAAAGTGGTCCGAGACCGTCAGTGTTTAACACTTTTGAATTCGAAATGTGCTTCGCGCCACAACGGCGTGCACTTTTTCGACATGTCAACTTCCAAAAGTGGTCCGAGAATGGTGTGCTTTGTACTTTTTGACTTCGAAATGTGCTTCGCGCCACAACGGCGTGCACTTTTTCGACATCTCAACTTCCAAAAGTGGTGTGTTTTGTACATGTTGACTTCGAAATGTGCTTCGCGCAACAACGGCGTGCACTTTTTCGACATGTCAACTTCCAAAAGTGGTCCGAGAATGGTGTGTTTTGTACATTTTGACTTCGAAATGCGCTTTGCGGCACAACGGCGTGCAATTTTTCATCTCTCATCTGGCCAGATGGCTCCGCACCCGCCGCTGTAGCGAGCCTACTTTTCGACCCTCCGGGGCCACAAATCATGGGAAAAACGCAGTGAATGGCAACTTTTCTACCTTTTCACGCACCTGCATCTTCTTTCTTCTGACTCTTTCTCTTCTCTGATCTTCTTTCTTTTGCTGTTCTCTTTGCTGACTCTTACCACCTCTGCTTTTCAATCTGCCCATAGTGTCGGAAGTTTGACTTCTAAACCTAAACATCCTTCGGTTATGTGTTATAAATAAATATATATATATATATATCCGTCCAAAGGTGACACCAAACTGCAGCTACCATGCACCCCAGACAGTCGATGCCAACCTTTTTGATGGCACAAAAAAAACAGATCGAGCTGCAGACGGGTCATCGATGCGTCGCGGAAGTGGAGAGGAAGTTGTATCACTGGTTCCGGCAGTAGAGTCGTTGTGAGATCCAGCGGAGGGAAAGCGAAAGTGCAAAACAATGAATGGGGTGGAGGTGGAGGTCCGACATTTTTTTTGGTGAGACACGTGCTGAAAAGGTGCAAAATGAAGTTGAATACTGAATAGGCACCTACTCAAGCTGATTGGGGGTAAACGTTTGCTCCCTGAAGTTGTTTCTTGTGGCTTCTGGACACACTGTCCTCAGCACTTCTCGCTGAGACACCCTGCCCATTCACAGCCAGTGCCCCTGAAGGTAATACTGAAATGTTGATTCCAGATGATTCCAGATGGTTCCAGAATGCTCCAGATTCCAGATGATTCAACCAAGATGTCAAGAGGATGTGTTTAGGGGCAGTTCATTGCCCAGATCTCCCACATTTGCAGGCGGAGGGCTCGATGCAGCAACCAGGAAGGTGACAAAATAGAAACGCGCGGCCCCGGCGTGAAAAAAGACGGGTGTGATGGCGATGGAGAGAGGGAGAGAGAGAGAGAGAGAGAGTCCAGAAAAATGTCGTATGCAATCTCTTGTTCAGGTGATTTGACCATAGTATCTGTATGATGTATATACATGCATGCATGCATGCATGCATACATACATACATACATACACATACATACACATACATACATACATACATACATACATTGGTGGTACTGAGGCTAACCGCTAACCATTTGAATTGGGGTAAATGTATCGTATCATCTACATGTATCTACACGGAGGTGGGCATTGATTAGGAGGCGCCCCGTTGTTGGACTTTGTCCAGACCCTAAATGGAGGTACTGTACCATATAATTATACAAGGCCATATGTTGTGGGAATATTCCCCTATTTAGGCTTTTGATATGGTACTGGCAATTATGCAAATTTAGGTTCCTGAAATGACCGTTGAATCTTTGGGGACCAGTAAGATACCAAGAAGTCATCCACAATCCTGGCTTGGTTTGGAGCTTCTGGAAGCATGGTGGTTGGTGGTTTGCTGGGTTGAATCTGTTTTTTTTTTAATTATTTTTTCAGCAGAAATTCAGGGGAGATCCCACGATACTTTGGCCGAACGTGGTGTTTCGGCCGTCCGTTGAAGGCACTGCATGGAGACTCATGTCTTCGAGTTCTTTGATATGGGGTTTGTAAAAAATGATGAATTTCACTGGATTGGTTTGAAGGAAAATTTACAGGAAACCCCTGTATTGGGGAAAACCATGGTTTACTGTAGATTTTCCCCTCAACCAATCCAATGAGAATTTAATCCACAAGTGATATCCAGAAGCGATAACATCATTTTGAACATGACAGGCCTTGGGGCTGCACCCCCCATTTTCACACGTACCCGGATGCTGGTGGCTTGATGTCCCCCATTAATTTGGGATGATCATTCCCAGTGAACTAATCTTGTTCAGGAGGGTTGATTTTTTTCAGTGAAGGTGAATTTTAAAAAACGGCTAAATATACATAATATATATTTATATATATATATATACAGTAGTTGTTGCCAGAATGTCGCGTCGAATTATTGGGAATGAAGGTATCTTTTTTGGTGACTTTGTCTCGTTGCGGTCGTTTCATCTTCGGCCTAAGGACTTAGCTCCAGCCCTGGTGATTCTCAGCAAAAATGCCGGAGATGCAGATGATGCTGAGGCATTTAGGGTGAGGTTTTTAGGTTGAGGTTCAGGCACCTTCTCAGGAGGTGTTTGGAAGTCGAGGGGGATGTGTTTTTTGATTGCTGCTTCGTAGGTTGCTTATATATATTATGTAATTATATGTATGTATTGTCGGTTATGTTATGTACGTTTGTACCAGTATGTATGTGTATGTAGATGTAGATATCCAAAAACTAGTTTTGATGTTGATCATGTTCAAACTATATGATTCGAACACATGATGAATCTAAATTGGATGATTTTTGGCTAACTTTCAATGTTTTTTCCTGGCCCTGGCTCCCGGGTGCAGGAAGAGGGAGATGCTCCCAAGGATCAAAAGGCCGCAGGGGCCATGGTTCTACCATCCCCAAGTGGGGGGCAGTGGTACTTGGGCAGGACTGGGGTGGAAAAAGAACAGGTATAGTATAAGTATGGTAATATCTTACAGTGGCGAAGGGTACCTACTTGCAAAGGCCTTATTGGAACATCATGGGGCATACCAAAACCCCATGGAAACCCTACACAAACCCTTTGTTTCCCCTCAGTTTGCCTAGGGCTTGCACCGGTTTTTGATGGGAGTTCCATAGGCTTTTGATGACATTTGTTATTGGTAGGCCACAGCCCTTGTGGATCAAGGCCCCACATCGGCTTAGTGGGGGGCCACGCCAACCAGAAAAAAAAGGAAATGTGTTCCCGGAAGGTGTTCCTTACCAGGTGACTATGTCACCCTCATCAGGCATTTTTCCAATTTCTTGGTGCCATTTATGGGAGCATGGGGGGTTTGGTGGGGGTTTGGTGGAGGTGAGTCCAAATCTGGGAATGGCATGGGGGTTTGGTGGGGGTTTGGTATTGGTATTTGAAACAGAACAAGAACAATGCCATTTGCAGCAGTCAGCAGCCCAAAGGTAGGGATATTAGTTGGGCTAAGAGGTTGGTATTTTGAGTCCGGGAAGGATTGTTTCTACTGGGGTTGCGCAGCTCCTTATGAATGTGGTGGGGTTCGAGTGGGGTTCCAGTGGGGTTGCGGTGGGGTTCCAGTGGAGTTTCTGCCTCTGCAGAAACCGCCCCTAAGCCACCTTACGATAATAACCACAAGTTGGGCTATAACCCCCACAACTTTGGTATAGAAACCACTTATTAGTGGTACTGCACCCATTAGTAAAGGTTCCTGTATATAATGGTTTCCTGTTTGGCCTTTGTTCGGCCACGAAAGTGGGGATGCCCTCTGGTAAACATACAAAAAGCTATGGGAAACCACCATCTTTAATTACGGTAAATCAACGAACTCAATGGGTTATTTTCAATAGCTATGTAACAAATTACCAGAGGGTACCCAATGATATTCCATGATATCTACCATCAAATCCCATTAAGTCATTTTAAGTCAACATTTTCCTGGTGAAATCCCATTAATTGTTGATATAGTTCAACAGTCACCATCTATGATATGGTTATGATTATATATAGTTATGATATGGTTCAATAGTCACCATGCCAGTCATGTTTTAGGCAGGGACCCAGCTGAGAATCGCTATGGTGTTGAACCGAACGATGGTGATGGGTTGCTTCAGGTTGGAGGTTGGCGATGTAGCACATGGCTTTGTCCAGCAATGGGTCCATTTCCCCATATAATAATGTGTGTATATATATATGTATATACATATATATATATATGTATATACATATATATATATATATATTCTTATACAAATACATATATATATATATTAATTATATGTACACATACATACATCTACATATTATATATATAATTATATATATATATGTGTGTGGCCGTGTTAATAGGGCAAATGAGATTCCAAACCATGGGATTCCAGGACTACGTTTTTTGGAACAAACCAACGCAGTACATAATCCCACAAAATAGGTTTGGATGATCCAGAGCGGGCGAAGTTGATTCGGCACATGTTGTTTCCTTTTCGTTTGGGAGGAAGGCAGCAGATGCAGGTGCTTTGCTCTGACCACTCTTTCCTGAATCTGATTATATACTGGGCACTGCCGACCCCCAAATAGTTGTTTGGTATCCGATCGTGCCATTTTTTTCAAAGTCCTGGAAGAAACATTTTTTAAGTCTAAGTAAAGGGTTCAATCACTTTTATGTGCATATATATATATATATATATATTTATATACGCACGTATATATATATATATATGTATATATATATATATATATATTATATTCATATGTGTGCGTGTGTACGATCGTGTACGCGTAAAATTCTGACTTCTTCCTATTGAATTCATAAAAAGTGATGGAACGAATTTTCTTTGAATTTGTTAACCGTCGATCCTGTCTCTCATTTTTCCATATTGCTTCATGATTTCGTGAGTTTCTCCTGTTTTTTCCTTTACTTCCTTTTCCTCCAAAAAGTTGCACCACATGCCCTGGTCAGTCCAGCAAGAAGAAGCGCCGGGAGTGACGAAACGCGGTGACGAAACTGTCGTGATAAAAATCACGCTGCGAGGTAGATGATGGAGAGGGGGATCCGTGCCAAAGAGTTCAAAAAATGAGATTTTGACAAGCCACACTTTCTGGAATTTCGTTGTGCAGTGGCTCGTTTTGTTGTTTGGAGATGATACGATATATATATATATATATTTGATATGATATATGATTTCTGATACGTGATACATGATTCATAATACATGATCTCCAGGGAAGTGCTTGCAACTTGGAGATTGAGTCACCAATTTTCCACTGGGGGTGGTCTCCTGATCCGAGCTGACCGTAGACATCCGTAAATGACGCGGGGGTTAGTTTCACTGTTTCAAAACAAGACTTTGACGTGGAGTAGACAATGTCTAATGGTCAAAATTCGTAACTATCATAATTTTCTGGTTCTACTGTAGGTTTCCTAGTATTGTTGGGATTTATGATAATGATCCAAATATATCAGTGCAGCCGAATATTCACTTAGGATACCAAGATTATCCTGGACCAATGACGAAAAAAAACAATGGGTGGCTTGAAGTAGCCCCTACCGCTGTTGCTTTCACATATGACATATGTTTATATCATTGGAATCAATAAATCACGACTGGTACTTGTACTTTTGACCCTGGGATGGTTCCGGGCATCACAGGTTTCTGCAATGGTCTTGGCTCAAAGATGCTGTGACAGTTTCTATTGGGTCATGTGAGGCCGGGGTTGGAGGGCACCAGGCATATCCCCCAGAGATGCTGTAAGGATATCCCTCTCCGGCCGTGAAGATGGATGTAAAACATATTATATGGTGTGCCTTGTTCAATTCACAGGATGTCGAGTTTGCAGTTGAATTCCATGTTTCTTTATTGCATGGCATTACATGCCAAAGATGGATCCTGAATCTGGTTGGATACTGTACCACGGTATTTCACATCCCCCGATCGAAGGTGAACGCCTTCGACCATGGCGGGGTGACCCTAGAGATCCGGGATACGGAAACCAATCACAGCAGCATTGGGGCAATCATTTTCCAAGCCTATTGGTTTATGGGTCCTTGTTGAGCTTCGGGAATTATGATGGCTAGTCACGGGGGAAATTTGCAGATGGACAAGCTTTGGTGTTTGATGTTATCCAATTTGACATTGGTCAAAATTTCATTCATTGATGTACATTACGTGGTGGTTCATCCCACTTAGTAATTAGGTTATAATTATAACCCCAGTTGATCCCATTTGTAAGTGGATCAACCCCACTTATCCCACTGGATGAACCAGGGATATAACCTACTTAGGATTCGTGGGATGAGCCACCAAGTATCTATTTGTTGTGTACCAACATCATCCGCCGACGTGCTATGCATCGAAGCCTGGTGGCACAAATTTGCTCCCAGAATATCCCAATCCGTTCAAAAGGCTTTATTACCCAAAAGGATCTAAGTGGTAAGATTTGACCTAATATGATAGAATACAAGCAGTATGGCCTGTCCGTTGGGACGGCGAACCACCTCCTTAGGTGAAGAAGATCCGAAAGCGCGAGAACCGGAAGTCTGAAAAACCCAGAGAACCGGGGCCCTTGTCCGGGCGACGTTTCATGAGGGGCTTGGAAATCCCAACGTTTTGAAAATTCTGGGGGAATCATCGAACTAAATGGGAGGGTTTCCATGGCAATCTGCCTTCTGATATGTTCTGATGATATTGAAGAACTTGGTTTTCTCTTCATTTTGGTTGCGGCTGTGGTCATATGCCATTGTGGCTGTGGTGGTTTTAATCGTTGTTGCAATCTTTCGTGTAGTGTTCATGTAACTAGGCAATGTGTGCATTTTCCCACCACATACGCATGCATATGCATACAGTAACTATCTATCGAGATATGTATATGTGCATATATGTATATACTCATTGCGTTTGGATACGCAGGCTTTATCCCTGACATGTTTAGAGAATCATATGCATGTTGATTCCTTATACCCAGATCCTCAATTTACCCACAGCAGATCCGTTCACCCCGTTTGTTGGAAGAAGCAACGGCATGTTGTTCAGGTCTAGGTATAGCCAAGACCCACCAACCTTTTTAAACATACACTCCCAGAAGTGGATTATTGGAAAATTCCTAGGACATTTTACCCTCTGGTAAAATAACATAGACCCTGAAAATCACCATTTTTTAGAGGAAACTAATCTTCCAACCCCTATCTACCAGGGTCTATGTTAATTTACTGGAGGGTATTTCAAGATTTTAGAGTAAAACTACCCAATGGTGTGGAGGCGGCGGTACGGAGCTGGCATGAAATTCCCCAAAAATGCGGAACCAGTAGGAATTGAGTCTCCCACATGATAGATGATAATGATATATAATGATGATATTCTCTCCCTGTCCGATATCTCCATTATAAGCCCCTCATATTCTATGAAACTACTATTGAAGCATCATTAAATCTACAGATTCTTCCACTGAGTCATCCACTGCCTCAACGATCTGAGGCTCGCCATCGTGCAGGCGGAGAAGATCAAAAAGAGGCTTCTGGGTTTTGAGAAAGGGAAATGTTTTCACGTGTTTTCACCATGGAAATTTCATGGGATATCTCCACTACTATCACTAGTCTTAGTTATAACATGTTATACCCAGAATGTATAATAATATATATATATATATGTTTGGTTGGTGGTTTGGAACATTTTTTATTGTTCCATATATGGTCACCGACAGAATTATGGAAAAAAAAAACGTTCAACTTAGACAGGTGGCGCCTGCGTCCGATTTTTCCATAATTGCATTTTTCCCCATAAGGGTTCAAAATATCCCGGAAGTGATCCGAACCTTTTTTTTTCCATAATTCTTGGAGGTGGCCATTATTTCCATAATTGA
>Ga0126342_10002144_pt1 | contig 30042 bp, 26 predicted proteins | sample Cyp1metagenome_FD_92528 | JGI IMG/M metagenome (GOLD analysis project Ga0126342, IMG submission 92528) | Coral microbial communities from Lord Howe Island, Old Settlement Bay, Australia - Cyphastrea 1 metagenome | ecosystem: Host-associated > Invertebrates > Cnidaria > Coral ...
ATCACTGAACCAGATTCCTTCTACAATGCACAAACACGGCTCAACAGCGTGTGGACATCTTGCTACTCAGAGAGCAAGTGTTTCGTCAAGACTGCTCCCTTCTTTGTTTGGTGCTCTGCATTCCATCAGAACAGATCTTGGTTTGTGAACGCCTTTCTCATCGCCTAAACTGGCCATCAAGGATGTCACCTACAAATGTGGCTGTCTGGAAAATCACAAATCAATGGAGGTTTACAGCTGAGAAAATTATCTCAAAAATGTCAATCCCCAATTTGTTTCTTTTCTCCATCATTCATCTACATATTTTTGCTGACATATTAAAACTCTATTATGTAATCGAACACACCATTGATTGTTCATTCAACACTAGTGTTGGTGCTCTTACTTGTAAACCTTGTTGAATAACCCATTTGGATTTCTTATTATTTCAAAAAAAAATCTTGGAAGGTTCTTGGAAGGTTCCAAAGGCTTCGGAATGTTCTTGGAGTGACAGCTCTCGGATAGTCATGTCCTATTTCTTTTGAACTTGAAACATACTATAGGCTAAACAACATAATGGCAAAAACAAATGGTCTCTTTTGACGCTTACATTCTGGTACGGACACCCAACTCGCAGCACCTTCTGATGGACTTCGATCTTGAGACTGAGAGCGGGTGACTGACTTGTGACCGGGATACTGGGGGTATATGTGTATGTCATATGGAGGTTTTAATGGGGAAATCCTGGGAAGATCGTATGGCATTTTTTCACCAGTGTGAGATGAAAAAGGAGGTTTTACCAGCAAATCATAATAGAAAAACCATGAAACAACCGAAATGTGGAAACCACAATGGCGAAATAATCTAGCAGTAATGGGGAAAATCGCTGGAAAATAATGGGACGCAACTTGAAACCAGCATAATGGGGAAATAATTTTGGGACCAGCTGTAACACCAGTAGAATGGGATATATATATATGGAATATACAACCAAGAATGGTATATTAATGGAACTTCATTGGGACTCATGGATGATTCGCCAACAAACATGGGGATTGTGGACCAAAATTGGTGATATAATGGGTATGTAATTAATAAATGGATTAAAGACCACAAAAAACATGATATGATATACATACATATATATATATATATATAATGTATACATATTATACACATATAGAATTTATATGGGTGTGTCTGAAATTGGATTATACCCATAAAACCTGCAGTTTTAGTAGCAAATGATCATCAACCAGCAAAGTTGGGGGTACCATGTTTCAGGACAAACCGGCATGAAAAGTGTGGAAAATGACTCTCAAATGCTTCTGAAACATGACGAGAAACCACCAGCAAATCTTGGAGGCAGAAGCGACAAGTTTCCCAGTAAAACAAATTGGCCGCATCTGAAGATTTTGAAGCCGCAACCCCTATAATTATAATCTATTTTTGAAATAAGCCATTAATCAGCAGCGGCTAGTTCCAATTCCTCAATCCATTTGTACGTAATGTATATATCATGGTGACTGACCGGCTGCAAAGTGAGATGGCGATGCAGGGAACTTCTCAAAATTGGAGCAACCTATCTCTGCCAGATGGATATGTGGCCCCCAGTAGCCCTGAACCATGTTTTCCCGGTATTCAAATGGGGTTGTCTGAAAATAGGCCCTTAGATCCCTGGTTGATTTCTCAAGATTTCCCCATGAACATTGCTAGAAAATGGGGTATACAGTATGCCCAATTTTTAGACAAAGCCCCATATCATATCAAGTTGGTTTGCTATATCCATCTCATATTCCTATGACATCCTATTTATATATATATTGTTGGTTATGTGTCATATATCCCATTAAATGGCCCATTGATACTCTATAAGTATCAATTAATATGCCATGAATGTCCATTAATATCACACTGATATCCATTAACATCCCAATAATATGCCACTAATATCCCATTGCTATTCCGACAATATCCCACCCATATTCCATAATATTTCATATATATATATAACATATACATATCCTCTAATTCATATATCCAGTTCATATATTCTCTAGGATCCTCATCATCGCCTCAACGACCTCCATCCTAAAGGGATTGCCCACAGGATGGGGGATGCAATCCCCACAGCATGGGTCAACAACCAATCAGATCCTGCGTCTTTGGCTGTTGAGGCTCCCATTGTTTCTGGGTGAATCACTTTTTTCATCAGCATGTTTGCTGGTTACATGCCAATATCTGATGGTTCATAGCCCATTCCATCCTGCTTCATCTTCTGTGCTTCATATGATTGTAGTTGCTAATATGTCCTTCATCTTTTGGAGTTGTAAACCTTGCCAGCCGTAGATACCCAGCCACAAGCCACATCATTCGGTGGGTTGCATCACATCCACCACGCTTTTATGAGTTAATACCTAACTGTTACTGGCAGAATCCTTAAACCAAACTGTCCAATTTCTCCGAGAAAAATCATGTTTGCTATTGTTTGCTGGTGAAATTCATAAACTCCCCAGTTCCGCTCATGAAATCATATGAAATCCCTTGGAAGATCTTCGAAGACCCGGTGCCACCACGTCCCCACTTCGTTCCGCAAGCCACGCCTTACTCCTCCGTTCCTTGTAGGAGGATCGCCGCTGCATGCTGGGGCCCTCCGTGCCATCCCTGGGGACTCCGCTTGTTCGCATGACATCAATCAGCCATAGCTGCCATAGCTATATGAAATTCCCAGAGGCTACAGTAAATAGATTGTTAAAGATTGATAGTGTATCTGATAAAGATGATCAAAGATATCAATGAATGGGAAATTGGTGCTTGGGTAAAAGATTGTTTATCTCATAAATTACAGTAAACTGGCCAACTAATGACTGAATATATACATAAATCCATCATAAACTGTTTTATCATTGCAGTACAATGGCGGCCCTTTGATATGGTACAGTATCCCCCATCTTCAGAGACATCCAAATTGCTTGGACGACAGGGACTCGTTCTAGTGTTTTCAAGGAGCAAATGGAATAGGAATCTCTCAATGGACATATAATATAGTCATAGAAATCATAGAAATCATAGTCCAGATAATCATTATCGCATGTTATTTATTGTTATTTAATGAAATCGGAGTGCCTTTTTGACCCTCCCGGACCCCCATTGGTTCTGAGCTCCCGGGCCCGGAGCCTGCGGGAAATCCGTGGCTTTTTTTAATGGCGAAATCAACAAACATCCGATACGTTTTGGTGGTTATAACATGTTATAAACCAATACGGGGATGGGTCAAAACCTTGGTACCTAGTGAACCCCAAAATAGCTGGTAGTTCTGGATGTTCATCCCACTAAAAATGTATCTGTAGGTATTGACCCATAGCCATATTCATCATAGTGTTTTTGGAACGATCTAGCGTGATCTAAGCATGATCTAAGCATCAAACACTGCCAATTCTTAAAATGTAATTTAAAGCGTCTATAAACTATAAAGTGTTCCCATACATTTCGGTCTGGCGACTTGGGGTATCCCATTTAATATGTCAGTTATGACCAACCAATGTAACCAGGGCATACCCCCTTTTTTCATCATAGAACTGTGCGATTTCTTGGCACCAGCCTGGCCTCCACCCTTGAGGGAAGGGGAAGGGCCACGGCACAGGGCATTCAAGTATCCCATAATACTCTTCTGATGTGCCATTTTTTGGTCAAATTGTATAAATCCCAAGTACCAATATGGGTTTGTCCAAAAGTTATTAGTGGTCATATATACCATGAAATATCCTGATCATTTCCTAATTGTGCCACTATTTTTGTTGCTTACCTTCCTCTAAACTAACATAGATGCGGAACAAACACTATTTGTAGTTTACTTTCCTAGGGAAACCATGTTTTTTCCACATCAATGATAGTTTACCCCAGGGTAAATCCCAATTCTGTTACTCTTTCTGTGTGGTTTCTATCAACGCGTTAGGCGTTCACATTCCACCCGGTCACAAAATGTGCGCCTGATTTGGATTCGCCCCCACCAGTCGCCTGTGCAGGGATAGCTGGATCGTCATTCGTTCCACCATTCCTATGGTTCTTTTCTAAATGGGATGTCATGGAATTTACTTCATGACATTTGATGGGACTTCAGGGGATTTAGAACCAGCTTAATAATCTTAATATGATGTGGGTCTGCCTTAATAATCTTCATAACCCTACAGTATTTTGGCCATTTGAATAGGGAGAATGATCATTCTCCAATGGATGGAATGGGGTACCATATTTTCAGACCAAAAAATATCCGTCATTTTGGATCCTCATTTGAAAACAGAGGAATTGGTTGCATCGATCTGGGAAATCATCTGCAAATTCAGCCCCTCAAACCATAGGATTCCCCCGTCATGAAAAACGGGTCCCCTTCTTTGAAAAACTCCCAGTCACGGTGGATTGGAATGTTGATATCTCCGGAGATCTCCATTTTGAATGGGAAAACATCCGGAAATCACCATTTTCACTGGGGGATTCCTCGATGGCCATCTTTCATAGAAACCACATCGCCACATTGCCTGGGAGTCATTGGGCGGTTCCAACTTGGAGGGTCGCAAGGTTTTCTTCGCGCGGGTGGCCTGGCCAGGCTGGACCATTCCCGAAGGTTTGGTGGGATTGTCATGGATTTTCCCAGCATCAAACATGAAAATAGGAATGATTAGGATTACCTAATACCACCATTTACCCATGGATTTACCCATTTTGCCATGTTTGATTATGGGTAAACCAGGTAAATGATCCTAAATATGGGGGATTAACATTGCAAAAACATGCAAAAACCAAGGAACATTGTGGTTTGAACCAGGCAAACGGGGGGATTGGAAACAAGAAATCATTGGAATTTGACTTATGAATCTGGCTATGTGTCAGAAGTAGGGATGGTCATTTCTAGTATTGAACCATCCATCCATTCTTTGGGGGGAAGAAGTTTGAATATGTTCATCCCTTGTTGGTGATTAAATTCCTTTCTTTAATCAAGTTAGTGAATGTCCGGTCCAATTCTTATCCATGTTTGGCGGGCCAAACATCCCCATTTCTATCCATTTTTGCCCATGATATATATTCCCACTATATCCCCATCATATCCTCATAAATCACCATTTTTCCTACGCGCCCACCGTTCTGCGATCTGCGCTTCCGCCTCCCCCGAGTCCGCGGACTTGCGGCGCTCCTCGGTGCCTGGCAGGAGAAGTTTCGGGGCGATTTCAGGTACATTTCAGGAGAGTTCTTCAGGGCCACAGCCTGGAGGTTCAAAAATAGGTTGTTTATGGTTATTCATCAACTTTTAGTAACAGATATTAACAGATAATATCAATAATAACCAATTCGAATTTCTATTTCATCAATTATTTATCAACCCTCCATTTTGCCGGACAAAATTCGGATATGACAAATAAACATTGAGATGTAACCAGCAAAACTTGTGATGAAACCCGGCAAACAAGGTGTAGTTCAGTAACCAAAAGATTCAGATTCAACCTGGCCAAAGTTGGGATTCACAAAATGTTGGATTTTACCATTTAATTTAACCAGCAAAGTTGGGATATTCAACTGACTAAAAGAAGAAGGGATCAACAAAAACTAGGATTTATGATTTAAGCAACCAAAATTGGGATTTTACCACAGACATTGCGATTTAACCAAGAAATCCCGACTTTTATAATAAGACTATGCCATACCCTCCTCTGACATAGACCTTGCAAGGGTTGGAAGACTGCTTGCATCTAGAAACATCTCTCAGTGTCTCAGTGTCTATGTTAGTTGGGGGGGATGGTGTTCAGCAAGCAGCTCGGTTTTTACCAGGCAAAAAATCTGGATTTCAGCAACAAACACGAGGATTTACCAATCAAAGTCTTGATTTTTCAAAGACTCAGGGCTACCAAAATGGTGACAGGCTGTGAAGATTTTGAACATGGAGGATCTAATCGAGTAGCAAAAAGACTGGCCTGGCTTTTGTCAGCGATGGGGATTTAACCGGTCAAATTCTAGGGGATTTGGATGGAAACATGGCTTGTCTTGGAGGCCTCGTGGCAGATATTCTTCGTTGATTTATCAGTGCTTCACTTCATTGTCAAGAGTCTCAAATCACCTGCAAAGTCCACGATCAAAGAGATGAAACCAATAAACCAAAAATCTACTAATGCTATCCAATTCTCTTGAAGAAACGATACAAAATGAAACGATACAAAATCTAGCTCGATTAGCTGCAACCTCCAGAAAGATAGACACGTGAAATTCTACTAAAATGACGGCAAATTTAACCTTTTCCGCGTCTTTGCGGGTATTACTATAAAGTCGTTCAAGACCACCAGGTCTACGAGCTGCCGACTCGCCGACCTGCAGATTTCTTGGCGCCACCGCTGTCCCTGACAGTTCCATGCGGTCCAAAAAGTGGGACACTGAGGATACCCCCAGTCTTTTTTGATGTATGTTGCAATGCAAAAGGACAAAAATGTTACTTGCTCATACTTGCTGATCGCGAGTGATCACCATCAACTGGGTAAACTGAGTCATGATTTTCGTGGATACATGTCTAGGGCTTTCCTCACATGGATGTACCCCCAAATCATCCTGGGATTCCACATGTTCGGACGCCGGGGAATCACCACCAGGTCCTCCAACCAGGTCCACCAGGTTTTTTTTCTATAAAACAGACCTAGAAAATCCATGGCTTTCCCTACAAAAATGATCTACAAATGGTAAATGTTCCACATCTCAACGGCAAAACCACAGGCTATCCCTGCTGCCGCTGGCACCACCCTGCAATTTTTGACCTCCAGGAGAGGAAGAAGACACCGCAGCCCACGATCAGCATCAAGGAGACGAACTGGGACGGAAAAGGCAGGAACCATGCTTCTGATCATGAAGATTCTTCATATTAGTACGCGTATACACGCTTAATTATATGTATATATAGTTATATATAATATGTTTATAAGCATATCGATATATGCTACGGATAATAATCACAAAATGATCTGTCTACTGATAGTAATGGTCAAGGGAAAAGGGATAGAAACATCCTGGTTTCACCAGACCCCTCAGCGGATCAAATGTTTGGTTTGGACCATTGGACCCCCCCAATGGCAGCTGGTCTCCAAGTGAAGATCGTAGTAAATCACCATCCCATAGATGGGCAGTGATAGTTTCATGGGTTTCTCCTAGAAACCCTGGATGATGAGGAAAGCCCTATTCTTGGTGAGTCATGGTTTCCTGTTAGATCTTCCATTAGCCCAGTGAATAGCTGCAGGTATCTAGTTGAGTTTCAATGATTGGATGTGCATCCCATCCTACTTAGTACATGGCGTGTAATGGGGAGATTCCATGTAGACAAACCAGGGTCATAACGGGTCATAAAATGGTTTTACCCACTTACTAACTGGAATGCATCCCCAAGTATCCCATTGATGTTCCGATGCTATTATGTATCATTTCTGTTGATTAGAACATAATAATTATGAGGTTCCAGTTTTTGCTGATCACATCTCCATTTTTGGTGGTGAAATCACCATTTGTGTTGGATAGATGTTAAATAATATTAAACTTTTTTTCTTAGGTAAATATCAATTGTGCTGCTAGTTCAACTTCCCATGTTCCATCATTTTTGATGGCTTACCCTCTGGTTATGTCAAAATGGCTATTGAAAATGGCCATAGAAATAGTGAGTTTTCCCATTAAAAATGGTGATTTTCCATAGTTATGTGGCAGTTTACCAGAGGGTAATCACCATATTATCACTATATTGTCACTATATTTACCAGTAATAGTCACTATAGTGTCACCATATTATCACTATTTATCACTATATTGTCACTATATAGTATCACTATTAATCACCATAGTAATCCACTTTTTTGCTGGGTAAATGTCCATTCGCAGCTGGACATAGCGTTGGGGACCCTGGGGACCCTGGGGACCCTGGGGACCGCGCCGCACCCACCATGATAATCATGCTACTGGCGTCGCTGTCGACCTAAGGACTTCACGTTGGACATTACGTTGGACATTTCTATGTAATGTGTACTTATATATATATATATGTATGTACATATCATATGATATGATATAATATATATATATATATGTCTGTATGTACATATATATAATGATATTTAATGTGTATATAACATACAAATAAGTGAATTCAAGAAATAACATCATATAGATAGTTGACAAAGATATCCGAATGCCCTCCAAAGAGATGGATTAACATCCGGAGTTTTTAGCCAATGAAACTGGGGAGAGTGATGAAAATCCATACGATAATAAATCGATAAATCGTAAACAAGTCCTGCATAGAACATATCCCAAATATGAAGTTCCTATAATTGTTATCATCATGATTCGACTCATGCACATTAATCTTCATGTCTGGAACACACTGTGATTTTTCTGACAAATCCATCATCCAATGAAAGCAAAGCGCAACGAAATAAGTGGTCGCTGGCCCAGCACATCGCTGGTGGGATCGTCCTGGAATGTCTTGGATCTCTATTGTTTTCCCCCGAAAATGATCAGTTTAGCTTGGATCATAGCTCCGGGCCCCCCTTTTTAAGGAAACCTCAAGCTGTTATCCCCATTCCTGTTGGTGAAATCCTGATCATGGGATGATACCCCCCAAAAAGTACGTATCCATTTTACATTCTATCACCATCTGGTCATTTAATATAGCCATGGAAAATCACCAATTTTAATAGGTAAACCTCTATGAATGGGCCATTTCCCATGGCTATGTTAGTCATAACCAGAGGGTATATCTATTGCTCCAAAATTCTCCAGCTATCCACAGCCCAAATTTCATGGACCGATCCATGCCACAATTCCGCAACTCTTTTGGGCCCAGCAACGGCAGCTTTCTTGGCGTCTTCCCCTTCGGTCTCCTGACAAAGCTTCGGCGCTCAAGGTGGCTTAAGCAACTCTGAAATTGCCTGAAAATTACTCTCTGGTAATTTAACATAGCTATGGAAAATCCACTATTAATGGTCATTTTCAATAGCTACGTTAAATTACCAGAGGGTAAAGATTTTAACCAACCAATGATGGCCATTTTGAAAGGGGAAATGATATGAAGTGATGATAAAGCGGTAGAAGGAATGGGGCACCCTATGGCCCTATGTTCTGACAAACCGACGAGTTTTAAGCCGCCCCAGAAATATCCAAAGCACTTTGCGTCCCTAGGAGTGAATTACCCATATCCCAAATCAGGTGTGAAGGTAAAACATGTTGGGGTGGCACTGGCGGAACAAACTTGGGTTTCCCCAGCTTTTTTGAAACATGCTGCCAATAAGGATGTGTGATGCAGGATGCACTACTTACTACAAAGCCTCATGAGTGACCCTTCCCCTAGGACAACAACCGGAATCTTGCTATATGCTTGAGCAAGGGTCAACATGGCTCGGAAATTCCAGGAAGTTTGCTAGGTGATTAGTACAGTAACTTAAATACCCTCTGGCAATCAAATCTGGCACTAGAAAATCATCCATTTAAAGATGATAATCCCACTAAAACCCGCCATTTCTAGGGGATTCTCCAGCTAGCCATGATTGATTACCAGAGGGTATGCAACCAACACCGAACCCCTTAACCACTCACCTGCCTCCTCCTTCGCGGGGGGAGATGCGGCCGAAACAACAATCCTTTCGGAACGGGACAATGGTGGGAACAGCGTGCGGCTTACAATAGGGAAGAGCCCAGTCTCTGTAGCCGCCAAAATGCATAAGATGATGATCAAGCATGGAATATCCTCTGGTAAACTAACATAGCTATTGAAAATGGCCATTTATAGTGGATTGTCCCATTAAAAATGGTGATTTTCCATAGCTATGTTAAATTACCAGAGGGTATCATGAATGGAAATGGAGCAGTACCACTGCACGGATTTCGTCAGCAAAAGTCGTCAAAAATGGGGATTGAACGCGCCTGGAGGATTTCGATAGGGGTTCCCCGTTGAGGAATATAGATGTAACCCCAAACACCTTTTATCATTGAGAAACGTCCTCCAAATGATAACAACAAACTCCCAGATTAAAAAGCGCTGAGTGTCCCTGACATCTTTTCCGTGCCATTGGTGCTGTTAGAAGCCTTTTCATCATCCTTCTTCTCCTCTTTCTCTTCCTGAAGGCAAGTGGTGTGGCTCGATGGCTGCAAGGCTGTCCCTGCAAAGCGAAACACGCGTATACTATGTGTGTATGTATATATATATAATTGTATGTGTATGTATATATGTATATATGTATATATATATAATTATATGTACAGAATTATTTATGCTATCAAATCATATTATGATACATAATGTATTCAACATATACAGCATTATAAAATTGTGAATATTGTACCATTGTGTATAATTGTATGTGTCTGTGCCTTTCACAAAAAACACTTTATTGAAACCAAGCACGTAACGGGCCTCAGTGGTCGTCTCTTCCGTGCTGGTCGCCGCTACAGTGGTTGCTGCTGCTGTGGTAGCTGCTGCGGTTGTTGCTGCTGTGGTGGGAACTGTGGTGGGAGCAGTGGTGGGTACAGTGGTAGCTGCAGCCCCACTGGCCACACTGGCAACCGGAACTTGACTTTGCACTGTCATGCCATTGGTATTTCCGCCCATGGACATTCCACCCATGGACATGCCGCTGTTGCCCATCATTCCGGAAGGTGCCACGACCTAGGGGGCCGCAGCTTGGCATGGAGTCAAAAATTGACATCAGTTGAGAACTACAAATGGACCGGTGCTTTGAATTAAAAAAAAATGACGCATACACATCCATACCCACATTCTGCTTCAATAGTCCTCAACCATCTTTCTTTGTAATTGTGTTTTTCGATATTCGATGATTCTGCCCTTCTTTTCAAACATCGTTTTTTTGGAAACCCAATATTGATATGAAAGAAAACCATGAATGAAAAACAAAGGAGATCGTCTGCCACTCTGTCGGCGCACCACAGGTTGCTCCAGACTGCCATTGGCCCAAACCTGCAGCAGGTTCAAAATGTGTCCCAAATCGAGACAACACTGTTACATGGTTCATCAAGGTGTCTGATTCCGATTCCAGAGATGTTTCTGACATCATCTTTTCGGGAGTTTGACTATTTCACCACCAACCACTGTCGTTTCATGACATGTTTGACCCTCTGTCTCTTCCCATCAACTCCGGGGGTTTACGCCCACGCTATGGCCATTTGGGGAATTGGATGACAAACCAAAGGATCCAATGGATTTCAGCTACCAGATTTTTTCACACATGGCACAGGCATTTGGTTTCTAGCGGCCCAGGATTTCGCTGGCCTCCAATCTCTGCAGCCCATCTTCACTCTTCCGCATCATGCGATGGTTCCTGCATGGGAGGCGATGATGTGCGGGTGAGGCATCAGGACTTTCAAGTTGTTTTTGTTGCCAAAAACAATGTGGAACCGTCATAGGGCCTTGTTGCCAGCAAAGCCACACTGTTTTTCTATATATGCACATATCACATATCTACATATATGTTCAGGCATAGACTATAAATCATATGATGTTATAGTCTGTCGCCAGACAAATGCACGTGTGTGAAGATGTGTATGGGGCGTGTGTATATGAGTCACATATGTGTTATGTGCGTGCATGCATACATATAAATATATATATGCTCATGTGCCAACTGTTGTTCAACACATGTCTTTGGTTTTATCAAGAAACTCAGAACACCCGGGTGTGGTTAAGGCATGCTTGGGCAAATGGATGTGCATCGGATGATCATCCCATTTCTGTGCTTGACCATGTCACACTTGAAACCACCAGATGGAGGTGTTCGAAAATTGGGGTACCCAAAATCATCCAAGTCATTTCATTTTAGTTTTGAAATGTATTGAAAGCCATGGTGACTTGGGGATCTCCCATTTAAAGAAAGAACCAAAGATCAGAACTGGCAGCTCTCTCACCATGTTTTTCTCTGCAGGCGCCCCCAGCGTCACCGGCTCCGGCGCCGCTTCAGCGCCGTTGGACGCCGCGCGCTGCGCTTCCAACGCGACGGCGGAGATGCTGCACCAAGTGGCGCTGCGGAGGAAAAGGCCCAGGGTGCCGAAGAGCAGCAGGGCTCTCCTGAAGAGCAGCAAAAATGGCTGGTTTAACCAACAAAAATGGTGGTAGAATGGTGGTTTTTGATGGGGATATCAATTGAATTATTCATGGTATGTTGACCATTGCACCAGGCTCATGATGTATGTCCTGAATACAAAGTGGCACAGCTTAGAAGACAATATGTCACACAAAATATATATGGTGTAACATGCGAATGACATTGTCTGACGAAATCAGAAGACTAATCGGCAGCAAGAAGTGGGGAAGTGGGGCGGTAACCCTGTGACTCAGAACTGGCTGGTAGTGACTGCATCTGACAATTGTCTGGATCTATGGCATCTGAGTAATAGTAGACATGTAACCAACATGTGCCAACATGAGTAGGGAGAACTTGCAGCTTAGATACCAGAAAACATATTTGGGCGCTTCGTGGGAGAATGGGCAAAACTCATGTTGCAAACTTGAAACATTTTGGACCATGTCCTTGCTGCTTCCATCTCCAGGTTTCTTTTGCAATTTTGTGCATTACCACTATTTTCAATGCCTTTTCTTTGCCGGCAAAGGATGAATCATTTTGGTGGTACAAATTCCACAAATGGTAGGTGAAACTCCCATATTTCGATGGGCAGACAGTCAGACACTCCAAGATTTCCGAACGTACCCCTGAAATTTTGCCAAAAAAACAACATTTCGAAGTCAATCATGTTGAACCACCATTTGGCAGTGTGTCAAAACCCTGTACCCCTGATGAACATCAAAATAGCTGGTAAATGGATGTTCATCCCCCTAAACATGGTAGTCATAGGTGTTGATCCATAGCCATTTCTTCCTTGGCAAAACGCTGCATGACCCGACGTCCGCCTGAGGGCACAGGCCTCATCGCAGCTGGGCGACTCGCCAAAGAAGTCCGAGATCCAGCCAGTGAGGATCGGTCCCAGCGCCATGCCCAGCGCCCAACAGGTCTCCTCTGTGCGTTTAAAGGGGTGCTTATATAAAGGGGTTTTGCACCATATTATGAGGATTTAACCCCTTTATATGGGTAGAACGATGATTCTACCCATATATGATTCTAACCATATTATACCTTTTGGGTAGAATAATGAAGCCCCCCAAATATGGGTTCATTATTGGGGTTATTGGGTGATTCTACTATTATGAGGTAGAACCCCCCAAAAGTTACAAATGGGTAGAATCATCGTGAAATAACCCCTTAAATAACCCCAGTGCTTGTGGGGATAGAACCATACTATGATATTATGGTTGTAGATCCACTTATAACTGGGACTGCACTTCCAAGTGGGGCTTTTTTTTGGGGCTGGAAACAGATGTTTTGGAAATGGAGAAACACACAACTGGAAACCATTGGATCTTTATCGGTTGAAATTTTAAAGGAAAAACATATGGGAACCCCTCCTTTTTACATGGTATGTTTGCCATCAACTATGGGGGGTCCGACTTTCCATGGGATTTTCCTTTTATAAAATTCTAGGAAAATGGACCCACCATATCTTTGGCAAGTTTTAGCACTATAGGTTAATTATGTATTACTGCAGTACTGATATGGTACGGAGGTACCATTTCCAACAAGAAACTGGATGGTTTGAATGGGTATAGAACCACCCGTGAAATGAGGATATGATATGACGAAGCAATGATGGGGAATACATATATATATAGGAACGATCATTCCAGGATCAAAGTCTAGTAATCTCAATAGATGGCAATAGTAAAACCCAATTTTGGGATGAAAATACATAATACATCATAATACATACATAATACGACATCATTGTCTCATAGATGGATTTTCATGGATTTTCCATTTGCTTGCCAGATGGTACTAGGGTTCCTGGGAAGAGTTGACCACCAGTCGCCAGGAAATCATGGGGCTAAAGCACACTCATGTGGCCATGAGTCAAAACCCATGGGCCCGGATAGTACCCAAAGTCATAGCTGGTGAATGGATGTTTATTCCCCCAGTCATATGGTAATCATAGGTTGTGACCCATCTATGAAAACATAGATCCGCAGGAATTGAGGCGAATCCGAAGCTGAGTGTGTGAATGCACTCAATCGCTTCTCAAAAACATGCATGGCTGATGGGAACAGTCCGGGTCAGAAAGAGAAAACAGGCAAGATACCCTAACATGTTGATACTAAACATTCTAGCATTGTGTCGTTACTTCCTCATTATTGAAAATGCTGAATTATGCAAACAAATATTCATACAAAAACCCAAGTTCCGATTATATGGATATCTTCTCTAGTTTTATCTCTTCGAGCATTGCTGGTGATATTCCCATTACACTTCCCTTCTGCTGCATCTTGCAGGCGATGTGCTTCAAACTTTCTCTGCAGTGCTGCCCGTCGCTTTAAACAATCATGCAATCTACGCAATATTCCATAGACACAAAGAACATAGAGTATTAATTATATAAACAGATTCTTTGACTGTTGGTGAAAACCCCCGTCGAAAAAATATGTTTGCAGTTTGCCATTGAGACTCATCATCTCCGGGAAGGAAATATAAGCATCTAAAACCACCAGTCGTTTGTGTACATATATGGACATCGTTATATATGCGTAGCATTCGATTTATTGTTTATCGATCCCCATTTGTGTTGGCTAAATCATCCCAAATAGTGTGTTTAAACACATGTGGTTTAACCAACAACCACTCCTGTTCAGCAACCATCCTCGTATAATCCGTGGGTTTCCCAGCATAGGTTACTACATCATCAATGGTTTTTTTTGGGAACATGTCAAGGAACCAGGTGTTTAAGATTGTTTATCCCCAACTTCTGGGAGGTTTCCTGTGAATTTTCCAGCCAGGGAACAAGCATCCCCTGCACCGTGCCGCGCACGCCGTGACTCTCCGCCTGGGGTCTGAGCGGATCCAAAATGTCACGGCTGAGTTTGCCAAATTTTCCCGATGAAATCGGCCGAGTTTGCCAATGTATATGGGAAAGATTGTTTCCTGATCAGACAAGCCCATGAACGAGTGAAATGCCACTAGATTTGCAGAACTATGTATCACTGTATAACTCATTGTCTAACCCACTTTCCACCCCTACCGTCTCTTCCCGCGTCGAACCGCCTCCAATCCCAGTCCATCCGCCAGCCATTTTTGCCGAAACATGGGAAGTGATTTCCTGGTGATTTGTTTTTTCAGCGAGGGGTAGCTCCACTTCATCCATTTGGGCGAATTGTAAGTGTCCAAACCTCAAACCAGCCCCTTTACATCCCTGGCTTCGCTCCGAAAATCACTGTCTGGGTTTGTCTGAAAAAAAGGCGTACCTCCAATTCCAGTGGATGTTCATCCATTCCCCATCAAAAAAAAGATTGGGGCATAACATGGCATAACCGGTTTTGGGGCAAACCAAGTATTTGTTGCTTAAACATGACCAGTTATATCCCCATATGTATATATATATATATATTTAATATATACATGTATATATATATACACATATATGCATGTGTATATATATATATATGCATACTGTAATTCGGTTTTGGTCAAACGCCAATTCTCCTGGTAGAACCAATGAACTTCCTGTACGGAATTATTTGTATGTTAAAACACCATCCAAATATCCATTCTGTTTGTCAAATGGCTAAAGTCGCAAGTTCCTTTCACTTCTCGATCGGTCCCCTTGACCACGCCATATGAACTTACAAAATCCTTGAAATAAGCATGTGTGAGATTAAATTCAATATGTCGCCTAGAACAATACCCGCCGCATCAACTGCTGCTTATCCCTAATGATCTTGCTGGTGATATCCGCATTGTATCTTCAGTATCCCCATAAAATAGTTGAAGGTTTGTCCATTATATCCCATTTCCCCATGACCTCTCTGTTCTGTCGAATGATATCATATGGCTTACAGTTGAAATATCATAGCCATGCCATGATAATTCCAACTATTTTCACAAAACGAAACTTTTCCACGCAAAATCGGCGTTTCAACATGGCCATGTTTACTGGTGTCAATGTGATAAACCCAATGCCATAAACTATCCCTATCACCAGTTTCATGGGATTGAAACCATCCCCAAAATGCTAGTTAATTAATGTTGTTTATTCTTATTGGGTTTGCCAAACGTTGGTACTGGTGTGCATATAGATATAGTATAACCATATATATATATATTATATTACCATATATAATCCATATATTATATATAGCCGATGTATAACCCATAACTGCCCATAACCCATCCCTGGCCCCCGGCCCTGGCGCCTGGATCACGGCCTGCAGCCCCTGGCGCAAGGCTCCACTGCAGGTGCCCAGCGCGCTCCAAAGGACCAGCTCCTCGAAGCTCGTGGCCTCGATGGCCAGGACGCCCAGCAGCAACGCCAAGGCGTCGCCCAGCGCGGCAAAGCGCCTCCCAGCGCGGGTGCTGCGGTCCCGGGGGGGACAACGGGGGGCAACAAGGGGCAAGGGGAAAGGGGGAAAGCAACAGGGGTTGGGAAAATGATGGAAAATGAGGATTGAACTATATTTTTTGACAATTGGAGAGAATTGGGAGTTTTGATCAACATTTGAAAAAAAAACGGAAACTGGGAATTCAACAGCACAACGTGGGATTTGAAGCTGGAAAATTGAGAGTTAGACGCTATTAGACCAACAAGTTGGTTTACTGTATATGCACATATTAGAATATATACGTAGATAATCATAGATATACTATGATATACTGGAATTGGGCCCAAGTCGGGATTCTGCTAACCTATATATTGGGGATGTTCATTTACTATCATTTACTTGGATTACGTAAGAATGATTGCGGTCGTTTCGTGATTCAAACCTCGATTTTCCCTCGTCAGTGCCCCATGTCTGTCACTTCAAAGTCAGGAACCCCAACTCAGCTCGAAGCAACTCAAAAACTTGTCAGTTCACCTTCCCAGGGTCTCTATTCAACAAAGCAATTTGGACCCAATATGTTTGCAAACATTCAAAATTGGGAAAAACACACACGTAGGAAAAACATAGGATTTACCTCCCCAAAAAAGGAAAACATTGGTAAAAAAAAATCCGTGATTTTGACCTCCTATTTGTTTTCTATGTTTGTCTTTTTTCCCTATTGGTGTTCCTATGTGTTTCCTATTTTGTCCTATGTTTTCCTATTCTTTTCCTAGCAAAGCGTTCCAAGAAAAGGGTTAAAAATGTAAAGAGGCAAAGGTAGAGAGCACAAGGAAACAACAACAGGATACAACAGGTACAAAGCTCTAGGAAATAACCCTCTAGCAAGTAGATGGTCGGAGAATCTGGACGCAGCTGTCTCTACAAAATAAATATGAAGAAACTCAAAGAAACATGTTACTTAACATGATATTGACATGGCCTGTGTCAACAAAAGTGAACCTGCATGGCCACCGATGATCAGGATTTTTGTTTTTTTCCCTAAGGAACTGCACATGTTTAGCGTGTTTCTCCAAGACGTTGATCACCCAAAAGGTTGTTGGAAAAATGGACTTCAGACCCTGTGACGAAAACCCTCAGTTGGGTTGCCCAGTCTAGACCCATCCAGGGACCCTAGGTAGTTGAGGTTTACGGATTTTCCCATATTTTCCCTATCTTTTTCCCCATCCAAGTGGCAGATTCACCCGCAAGGTGCGCCACTTGCGGTAGCATCGGTCCACCAGGTGCCCCGCGCCGAAGCCGCTCAGCACGCCGCAGACGCCCAGCACGGGGCCCAGCACCAGACCGATGTCGCGGGGCGCGCGGTGGTGCTGACGCTCCACGAAGGCGCTCAGGAAACGCATGTGGCCGGAGAGAAGGCCTGCCCGGTTAGGGGGAAGCCATGGTTAATAACTGCTTAGTAATGGTTAATGGTTAGTAAATTGTGAATAATGACATGGTTAATGATATATCATAATGATAACCATGGTATCATAATAGTTAGTAATGGTTAGTAACAATGGTATAAGAATGGCAATACTAGGGAAAACGATGGTTATAAATAGTTAGTGATGATTAATAGTGGTTGATAGTTGGTTAATAGGGTGATGAATGGAACTGCCCTTCCGTTCGATCAAACATGGCTGACAATGGAAAATCCCCAAACCAGCCATGGAGGTTTAGTTTGCTGGGAACACAACGAACTAAGTGTCGGGGGCCTGAAAACATGGTTGGCAAAAATATGAGAAAAATTAAATCTATGGGGGAAACATATGATAAATAACCAAGGTTGCTCAAAAAAAACAGATACATAGGGGGGAAACTGGGCAGATACAGAGGTAAAATGACCAGGCCCCCGTTATCTATGAAATGATGAACATCATGACTATCTTTGTAAATATACCCTCTGGTAAACTAACGTAACTATGGAAAATCACCATTTTCAATGGGTAAATCCAATATAAATGGTCATTTTCAATAGCTATTTTGACATAACCAGATGGTAAGTGGGGTTTGCTAGGAGGTCTATACTCAATGGGGATAGGCATCAAGGTGGATAAAATGGGATAAGCACCTGGATAACAAGTTGCAGCCGACTGAAAATGGTCCCACAAATCTTGAAATATCTCCCAAGAAGCATTCCTCCCCATTTTCAAGAAAAGAAGAAACAGTCCTGCCATCCACAGCATTTTAGTCTTGACATTGCTCTGAAATGAATGATAAGTTCTCCCATTCCCATTTTAGGTCACCCTCCGGTCCGGTCATCAAACATGGCAATCGGAAATGCCCCATCTAGTTCGATGATTTTCCCAGCGAACTATACCTCCATGTAGTGCGGAAAGTTCCCATTGCTATATTTGATGACCGGAGGGCATCATATAGTATTGATTGTGCATCCCATTATATTCCTGCAAAATACTAGCATATCCCCAGATTGGTTCTATATATCCCCATCCATTCAATTATCCCGAAAGGCTAGTGATTTGCAGCTTTTATAAGGAGGTGTCCTAAGTCATGGGGCCACCCCCGAATCATCCAAGTCACGGATGAACATGACTTAGTATTGAAAATATGGTCTTGGGGATGCCCCATGACTTAAGAAAACCCCCCTATGGTAAGTTGGAAAATGGTGATTTCATGGTGATATTCCATGATGACTATGGGACAAGTATGGAAAATGGTGATTCACCAGCTAACATGGTGATTTAATAAGCAAAAGATGATTTTCCCACTTATTTCATGAGATATACAGTAATATCGTCATTTTATGATCTTTTTCCCACTTTTTCCCAGGTATTTCCCACCTAACATGGTGATATCTCCGCGCCTGTGAGGTGCCATCCAAGCATCAGCAACTGGATGACCCTTCGCCCCATGAGCTCCCGCAGATCCGTGGCCCAGCTGCGCTCCGGAGCGCCGACGACGGACGCGGAACCACTGGGGATGGTGAAGATGAACAGCAGCGCCACGATGATCTGAGAAAAACAGCGGCACGATGACGCGAGATATCTATGGGAAATATCTAGTAAAAACCTATGGGATCCATGAAATATCTATGGGATCCATGAAATATCTATGGGATCTATGAAATATCTATGGGATCTATGAAATATCTATGGGATCTATGAAATATCTACGAAATATCTACTAAATATCAGTGTGGGCTATCATCCCAAACATTGATGAGCATTCCAACTGATTGTCATACTTTTTGATTGAAACTGGAAGATATGAATGCACGTGTATGTGATCTATACGGGTCAACTGGGGTGCCAGTCAGGAGATCCCAGGAATGCAGAGCTTTCAAAGGGGCCGAATGTGGCGAATGTAAATATCTCGGTTGATCCCCCCAATTCACGAGTCCAGTGGAAATAAGGTTGAACAAGAATGTTACTGGTGCTAAACGTAGGGAATGGATGGGAATGGGGGAATGGGATTATTACTAGTGATTATGGATCATTCCATCATTCCCTGCTAAGCACCAGTAAGGAATTCGGAATCGTAAACACAAAGTGATATCTCCCAGAATCACGGGAGTTGCTGAACAAAAGGAACCACCCAGGCCTTTGAATAGTGGAAATTGCTGGAAAATGTGGGATACATTGCCCAAATAAGAAGCATGAATACAGAGGCAAACACAAATGGATCTTTAACAACCTCAATGGGAACCTGTAATCCAGCTGTCGGCCAATTCTCCCCTGGACCAAAATCCGCGCCTGAGTCAAACCTTGAGACCCAGGCAACAAGATTGACTGCTGGCATTTTTTGTATTACCCAATTGTTGGTTCCGGATAGCAAATATAGAAAACCCGATAATTAATAAACCCCAACTTTGAAAGGTTCATGAGACTCCCGAATAATGATTAGTATATATACATATACTATATCATTTTAAATATTAAATGTTGTATGTTATATTGATATATTTTATATTATAATATATATATAAAAATCATATATTATATAAATTATATATTATATATCATAATTATATAATATATCATTTAAAATATATTGAATATTACAGTAAACATTAAAGATTGTATATTATAAATTTCATATTATATATAATAGAGTTGTTGATATACATATATATACACCATAATATATTACATTAACGTTTTTTTAATTATATATTAAATATTAAATATTGTATCTTATATATTATATGTTATATTACATATTATATCTGATATGTATATTGTATATTATATATTAAATATTATATATTATATATTGTATATTATATATTATATAATATATTATATATTATATATCATATGTAATATATTTTACATTATATATTATATATTATATATTATATATTATGTATTATATATATTATTTTATATTATACATATATTGTATATTATATATATTGTATAGTGTATATTATATATTATATGTCATAGATTATAGATTAAATATATAATATTATATACTATAAATTATATATAATATATAAAGTATTTAACTTTAAATCCTGTATATTACATATTGGATATCAAATATCACATATTTAAATGTAAATTATATATTATATATTATCCATTATATATTATCTATTATGTATTACAAATTATTTATAATAATATAAAAATTATATACAATATATTTTTAATTTTATAGTGTATATTAAATATAATATTATATTTAATATTATACATCAAATTAAATATTATATTAGATATTATATCAACCTGTATTTGATTTTATATTTTATTCTATTACATTATATTATATTGAATATTATATTATATTGTATTTTGTTTTGTTATATTATATTGAAAATTATAAGATGATATATTATATTATATTAAATATAATATATATATATATGCCTTCAGCTTGATTGGGTTTACCACATCACAAACCAAGTCAAGGTTAATCAGTTACGTTGGCTGCATTATGCATTCCCATTCGATGGTAGCCAAGTTTCTATGATTGTGGCGTCCATTATTCATTGTGTTTACCGCATGATTGTTTCATCCAACATTTACGTTTTTATCCGCAATCGAGTCTGAAACTATCCAAAAAGTACAATGCCATAAACCTCTGATTGGTGGGGATGGTCACAAAACACCCAATTAACTGATAAGCCATCCGGGGTGATTGGGTGAATTGGGTGGTTCATTTTTTTCGGGTTGGGTTTACCAGGCTCCCTCCAAGCAAATGATAGTGAATGTTCCTTTTTTGCTGGCGATTTTTTTGATAGCGAGATGGTTTGCCCAGAAAGAAACAATCCCAAAATTGAAATTTTCTTTGGGAAACCTCTGGATTTTGGGGACACTACGCTTTTGGGGACATAACCACCACCACGACTTTTGGATGGTTGCACCCTGCTGGTAAACCGTCATTTATTGTTGGATTCACCCATGCTGAAACCTCAATTTTTTGGTGGCTACCTCCTGATTCTTCATAGTTGTGCCAACCCCCTTCCTTGATGGATGGATAACTATGTTTGTGGTTAAATCAAGGATTTTTCCCAATAGTTTTGAAACACCATTTCTTTGTCTTCAAAACACCATGTTTGATGGATTATCCCCATGTTTGCCGGTGAACTCCACATGTTTCACGTTGAAATTCCGATGGTTGAATCTTCAAATCCCCAATCCATCAAGTTAATAAGATATATATATATATATATGTATATCTATTATTACTATTATTATTATTACTATTATTATTATTACTATTATTATTATTGTTATTACTATTATTATAAATATATATATATATATGATTAATTAATTATATATATATATCCCTCTTATTCTCCCATGAACTCACCACATTTTCCCATGCTCAACGCCATGTTATATATCGCACCTGTGGCGCCCCCAGCAGCAGAAACGCGGAGCGCCAGCCCGCGGACGTCACCAGGGAGCCGCCAACTGCTAAGCCTAAGAGGCCTCCCAGGGCTGAACCTGGCGCCGGGGACGTGAGAAGGGGATGACTGGAAGGTATACCCTCTGGTAATTTAACGTGGCTACTGAAATTTTGGCCCATCGAAATAGTTGATTTGCCGGAAAAAAAAAATGGTGATTTTCCATGGTTATGTTAGTTTACCAGAGGGTACCCTCCGGAAATCAAACATGGTAAGCAGCTGTTATGTTAAAGGTGTGTACCCCATTGTCAGACACGCCCATATATCATATCAATTTCTTTATCTATCCGTATCCAATGACATCCTCCCGTTATTCCCAACTAAGTAATGCCATTATTGCTCTTGATGTATCTTCGTATCCCCATTACATCGATATTCAAATAGCCTTTGGTGACAAATCCCCATCAATACCAGTACATGGTCATCCATTCATCATTGGTGAAAAATCCTAAGATTCAAATTGGTGGATGCCCTCCAGTAATCAAATGTAGCACTGGAAAATCCCCCCCAAAAAAAAGTTCGATGAATTTCCGAAACCGCCATTGATAGGGATTTTCCAGCCAGCCATTGATTACCAGATGGTACATCCTCATTTTATGCCATAAAAATGGCTGGTTAAAACCCAATGGTTTCATCGCTTCCCAACCACGGTAATAACCAATCAACCAGCGGTGGTTAAATCCCCAGCACATTCCCATTACCCTCTGGTTGTGTCAAAATAGCTATTGAAAATGGCCATAGAAATAGTTAAATTACCAGAGGGTAAATATCCCCATATCGCTTGAAATTCCCGCGGTGGGTATCTTTTGGTTGGTTCAATCCTCGGAAAAATCCCAGTTGACTTTCCAGTTCGCAAACTGCGAATAACTACCAGAGGGTATGGCCATCAATGTTCCATTAATATTCGAATATACAGTGCGCTGATAAACCATTAATATACCCAGTATGTTCCATTTTTCAACAAGTTAATCACCATTAAAACACCATTCTACCACCGCCTTTCTTGGTTAAGTCCCATCAGAATTATCCCAGCAAATCATCCCATTAAATCCACATTATACCACCATTTTTTAAGGTTGAATCCCCATTTAGTTCGATACTTTTCCCATTGGAGGGATTTAGTTCCATGCTTGTCCCAGCTATAAATCTCAATTTAGCTATGTTTAGTATTTAGTTCAATGATTTTCCCCATGGAATCCCCACTATGCCAAATTTAAGTCGCAATTTTTCATGGCTAGAAGAAAATGGCCATGTCAAAAAAATGCGTTCAAACCATAACTTCCCCACTAAATCATAGTTTCATGGTGAAACCATGTTGAACATACCATTTTTCCCCATGAAATCCCGAGCGCCTGCATGGTAGAAGCCCATGGCCGTGCTCAGCTCCTCCGTTTCGAAGTGGTCGCAGAGCAGCGCCAGCGCCACCGGGTACCCGGCGCAGTTGGCGACGCCCGCAGCGAGGCGGCAAAGGATGGCCTCAACGCAGGGTAGACTGAAGACCCACTAGGAAAATGTACTCAGATCATGTTATCTTATATATATATATGTATATATATATATATATATTATTTATATATAATATATAATATATATAATATATAATACATATAATATATAATATATATAATATATAATATATATAATATATAATAGTATATATATATATAATGACAATAAAGATTCTAATGATGATAATGATAATCATAATCAGAATCATATTGATAATGATAATGATAATAATGATGATAATAAGAATAGTAGCAATAATGAATAACAAGAATGTATTTAGATAATAGTAGTTGTGATTCATAAGACCTAGACGATATAGATGTATATAGATAACAATAGTAATTTTAGTGATAATGCATAGAGATGCGTACTCTTAGATGGTTGGTAACTATAGGTTGCAAGCCACGAACATATATCCCAATTATAAGCCATTTACTAACAGGAAACTAATCCCCATGGACCATCTAAGTCGGAAAATGGGATGACTATGTAACATGGTAGGTGAGTTTAACATGGTTCAACCATCAAAATTTGGATTTAACTAACTCGGGTATCGTTCACAATTCAGGCGCGCTGGACGCCGTGGCTGCTTTGCATGGCAATTTCACGGCCCTACGGTACCTACGTAACAAAGAGGTCACAGTCTATGATAGTCTATGTTAGCTGCATGGGTATGGGTCAATACCTATAGATACATTTTTAGTGGGATGAACATCCATTTACCAGCTATTTTGGGGTTCACTAGGTACCAGGGTTTTGACCCATCCCCATGTTAGCTGCATGAGAATACTGTAAGGCCTTGAGGGAACATCCTTCCACTGGGATGATCGTGAACACTCCATTGCTCCATCAACATTGGTCAATAATTCATCACCACGTACCATTCATCTCTGGCTTTACCCTATTCTCCTGATATACAGCGGAAATCTCCTGGTTGTTAACACCCCTGTGTCACTTTATAAATCACAGGTTCACTTACATCACGATCTTCGCAGGTTAAATCGCCGTGTTCATGCATCTTCATAGCAAAATGACCGTGTGTTCCATGGTTTTCCATGGTTTTCCCATCACCCAGCCATTTTTCTCGCCTGCCCAAAGTCCTTCGCCAGCCCCGTGAGCAGGGTGGACAGGGCCCACATGGCCACGCCCGCACCCAGCAGCTTGGCGCGCGGCAAAATGTCGGCCAGGCGCCCGATGAAACCCGTCGCAACAGGGACCACCCACAAAGAGGCAGAGGCCAAGAGACCCACCTGGCAGAACCAATAGGGACCCAGGGATACGGGGGATTAACATGGATTAACCCCCAAGGTAGTGACTGTTTGAAAAGGAGAAATGAGGTCCTAAACATGTCTAAAGTCTAAACCATCAAATGCGTTTTTTGTTCCCCTCGATTTTCACACACATCTGTGGCTATGGCAAGTGGTAGAAAAATTAAAAAAAATGTGGTGTATAAAATAACCACAATAGGATATATATATATATGATATAATCGATATAAAAGTGATCTAGTGGGGCTTGCCCTTGCTGGTTGGTTTGGTGTTCACTGGGGATTATGAACTAACCCATAAATCAACGGGATACCTATCAACCAACCAGACAATGGGTTTAAACATGTGACCAACAAAAAATTGTGGTTTAAAACACAACTATAATCAGTATGTATATATATAGATAGTGAGGATGTGATGGTTTAATCAAATCCATCTTCAGCCACTACTTCACTACTTTCATTTATATCTCATGGGTGTCGAAGCCCAATCGAGAGATGTTATAAAGCCCTTGGCCCCTCACGTATCACAGGTAGTTGACCACATTGTGAAGGGATCTACTTCGGTCGCTGTTCAGATCACCAATCGCCGTAAATTTTGTTGTCAGATTGCCTGCAAGTCAGTCATCTTGAAGTCCAGCTTCATCGATTCCTGAGACTGCCACTGGCAGATTGGAAATTCCAAGAGTTCAGCCGCCCATTCAAAACTTCCAGGGGAAAGCGAAAAAATACATCCCTGAAACATCCGCATCAAGCTTCCATGCAAATGGACAAGACGCTGCGGTCCAGCCATTCACACATCACCATCAAGGAACAACAGGTCAACACCCAGTGTTTCTGCCGCAGGCCATCCTTAGATTCGCGAATTTTTTCGGCCCCCCGGTGAAAAACCGTCGCAGTCCTGGCTGAGAAATCCAAGGTCCAAACGTCTAACCAAATATTCAACCACCACAAAATCTGATTTATACATATATATATAATACAGTATACTGTATGTATATATAATATGTTTAATTATGTGTATACTATATATATATATACATCTTTGAGAACTTCCGAACTTCCAAAAGAATAGGAAAAAGACCAGCAAATCCAGGCCTCCCGGTAAAACAATGGTCTTTCACTTTTTTCACTCGGAATCTCGCCAGGAGCTGGACCACTCGCTGGACTCGCTGCATTCGGACTGCATCAGGGCTAAGGATTTCATACCACGAAACTGCATTTGGGATATAAACCATGGGGATGTATATTATATATATACATATATCAATTTCAATGTATATGTTTGTATACATCTCTTTGTAACCAATTTGTTATGAGATTTGCGTGAGTCTGCGAATTCAGGATTTACTCCCAATTTTATGGACATTCTAACAGGGATAACGATCGATGATAAACCATGGGATTGTTTAAATCTTCAGAACAAGCCAAATAGCAAATTCCAGCATGTTAACATCCTATTTTGGGGGTGGATGATTTTGAGCCGTATCCATATGGGTTTAAACATCCAAATATGTTGGGGATTCCTGCAAATGTTCTTTTCAACATCCTTCAAAGAATTCTGGGACATCAACAAAAGGATGTTTCACCAAGAAGTCATGGAAAACCTACCACTCACAAGTTGGCTTAGTCACATACCCATGTTGGTCATATCCTCTAGTTTCGTTCAAGATTGCAACGATCTCCAGCTGACCCTTCCCCACCTGCATCCGGTGGAAAAAGGTCAGCGCCGACCTCATCCTCTCGAAGCTTGGCATACTGCAGCTGAATCTCACGCCAGAGCTTTTGGTCTTTGACCATACCATGGCGATGCCGTGCCGAGAAAACGGCGAGTTGCAAGTTGCCAAAGGTGCGAGTTGAAATGGTGTCAACATGACCAATTTTTGCATTGAAGTGGCCAGAATTTGGGGATCGATATACCCCAGTTCTAGAGAAACCCACTTGTTGGAGCGTGATGATAACCTGATAAGCTTTCACAAGGTGCATCTCCATTGGGGTCCTGAAGATGACATGTCCCATATTTGGTGAACACCAAATACCAGAATTCAGAGTCCACCCGTTTTGGTCGAACCTTGATGTTTGCTGCAGCCCAGTCATGGTCACACCAAATACGCCCCCTGGTTTATTTAACAATTTGCTACGGAACATTGCCTATTTATAGATGACAAATGATGACTTACATTGACTTACCATGTTTAACAATGGTGATTTTCCAAAGCTACGTTCAATAACCAGATGGTATCCTAATCCTCCAAATTTGAGTCATTTTTTTTTGCCCACCTACCCTGTACCAACTAACCCAACTCATGACCCAGGTCATTTTCGTTACGTCCAAATCCCTGTTCTTGATGGTCAATCCCCCTATGGATTGATGATTGATCTATGGGAGAATCGGACACCATTGTTTAAAGGCCCCCAAGTCCCCAAGTATATGGAGCTTTCCGGGTTCAATGTTCCCATCAACCCCAGTTGTTTGTTGCTAAAATCCCCAGCTGCTGTGCTCAGACCATCATTTGTTGAACGTTCGATCACAACTTGGTTAAATCACCGTGTTCATAGTTAATTCACCATGTTTCATGAATTAATTACCTTTTTTCATAGTCAAATCATATTTTTTCATGGTTAAATTACATTTTTTCACAGTTAAATCACCATGTTTCATGGTTAAATTACCATGTTTCATAGTTAAATCACCATTTTTCACGATCGAATTACATGGGTTTCCCCATATGTTGAGGCACCGACCAAGGTTGCCAGGATGCAGCCCTGGCCTCAGAAAACCTACCATGACTGGGGATGCTTGAAATCCAACCCATTGCCAAATGGTGATTTGGGGGGATTATTATCAATGGTGATATACTAATGGGATACCATTCGTATGGGTTTACCAGAACCTAATGTGATTTTGGGCAGAATATATATATATATGTGATTGGGTTTACCACCTTAGTTCAATATTAGTGTAATAGCCATAGCTATGTACACAAGCCAGTACGTACTTGTATAAAACTCACTGGATGGTTTTCCATTGCCTCGTTGGACTCCCAGCGAGCCTCCCATGATATAAATCCCTATGTTTGAAAAAAATAATGAAGTTAGAATAGGGAATATATATATATATATATAACTGTATATACGCATACATCCCACAATGTCTCCATACAGTGGTTGGTTTGATCCCATCAAAGTTGGGACTAACATCGCAAAATTACTATGTGTCACGGGATTATCTATCTATAATATATATATATATATATCCCCTATATTTTGGTGGTTGTTATACCCGCATGTCCCATATCCGTCCTCATGTGTCATAGTCACCAATTGTTGATTGGAAAAAACAGCTGCGCAGCCTTTCTTGGTCTTTCAGCCTCCAGTTGTGTCCCAAAATCCAGGCCATGTCACCATGAAACCATGACGAGCCGTAGTAAACGCCGTAGACGCCGTAGACCGCTGCCTCGATTTGAAACTGAAAATGTGGACTTCACCAAGAAATACATCTGGTTAATGGTGGTTAATGATGATTGATTATCTGGTTGGTGTTTTTTTCCTAGCCCTCTGAAAAATGATGGAGTGAAAGTCAGTTGGGATGATGAAATTCCCAATTAATATGGATATATATATATATATGGAAAAATAAAATTCATGTTCCAAAGCACCAAGCAGAATAGGTGGTTTTAACAGTTTGAATATGTTTAAATGATCGAATTGTGGGGATTGAAGCCCCACTACACAGATTGTTGAAGGGAACATCTACAGGAATGGATCTTGCCATCAAATATCGAGGTCAAACCTGTAAGTTGTCCCTCAAACTAGTTCTGGCTCTCAGTAGGTCGAGAAGAAACAGGGCATAAATGGCTTGAATTTTGACTTGGATTTGCACGCTGAATAACTTGCGTCTAGAACCTGTTCCTATGTAGAAGTCGTTGACGAGTTTGGAGCAGTGGCAAAGGATAGTTCCGGGATGGTGCAGAAGAAATCTTCATCCAGGGTGTTCTTTCTACCCCCTATGATGGTATATGTTCCAAGTATTGGTCATGTCCTCATGTCCCAAATCAATGGGTCGATCGAGCGCATGAATGTAATACCCGTGCCAACTGTGCCAACTGTGGCAAACTAAACACCCAAGGTTTGCTAGCTAAACAGTATGAAGCACATTGCAAACACGCATCTTTGTTTAAGAATGCTATATCCTCTGGTAATCAGACGTGCAGATGGAAATTCCACTATTTATAGATGATGTTCCCATTAAAACCTCCATTGATCGGGGATTTCCCATTGCCATGTTTGATTACCGGAGGGTTTCCCGATGTGCATCGGCAGCCTCTGCAGCATCAGCCAACTGACCTGCGGGTGAATCCAAGTGCTGTCACACCGAAACCATCGGTGGAACAATGGGAACAATCAAAGAAACCCTATAAAAAAATGCAGCTTGGAAGCGCAAAAGTTGGCAGAGACATATGCAGGTACCCCAAATCATCCAAAATTAGCCCATTCTAGCATTGAAACCTATGGTTTTGGGGGTACCCCATTTTAGGAAACCCCCATGTACAAAAATCAGATGAAGAGACCATCTTCCAAAGTTGCCTCTTGGATGCCAATCTGAGTTTTCAAGACCTGGCCATCCCTATCCATTTCAGCAGCTAACATTAATTTGCCCCAAAAGGGGGAAAAAAAAAACAAGACATCCAAACAGACATTCAAATGATTGTCCTTCCCCCCAAGAGCAGTCCACTGAAATGCTGTTCTTGCTTAGAGCAAACACCCGGAGAAAGGTCAAGCAGTCACGCTATTTTTCAACCGTGCCCAGCTATCAAAACGTTCTCAACGGGTCAGCTCAGTAGGTGGCAGCCTGCTTGGACTGTGCGAGGTAGTCAGACCACTCCTGGAAAGGAGACTTCACGTGGTTGGTGGGCTTCCAAA